>Ga0160440_100301_pt1 | contig 26782 bp, 24 predicted proteins | sample HID1971I_E1MG_FD_108277 | JGI IMG/M metagenome (GOLD analysis project Ga0160440, IMG submission 108277) | Enriched millipede-associated microbial communities from UW Madison campus, WI, USA - HID1971I_E1 MG | ecosystem: Host-associated > Arthropoda: Insects > Digestive system > Unclassified ... | reverse complement strand
TGACGTCTAACGTGCCGCTGGTCTCCAAAATTGGCGACTACATTACGTCGGCGGGCGGCAAACGCCTGCGTCCTTTATTAGTGCTGCTGTGTGGCAAGGCCCTGGGCCGCGAAGGCGATGACCTGCGCCTGTTGGCCGCCACCATTGAGTTCCTGCACACCGCCACCCTGCTGCATGATGACGTGGTCGACATGTCCGGCATGCGCCGTGGTCGCGAGACCGCCAATGCCATGTGGGGCAACGCGCCGAGCGTGCTGGTGGGCGACTTCCTGTATTCGCGCTCGTTCGAAATGATGGTCGAGCTGGGCTCGATGCCGGTGATGAAGATCCTTTCACAGGCCACGCGCATCATCGCCGAAGGCGAAGTGTTGCAACTGTCCAAAGTCCGCGACGCCAGCACCACCGAAGAAACCTATATGGAAGTGATTCGCGGCAAAACCGCGATGCTCTTCGAAGCCTCCACCCACAGTGCCGCCGCACTGTGTGGCGCCACCGCCGAACAGGCCGAAGCCCTGCGCACTTTTGGTGATCACCTGGGCGTGGCGTTCCAACTGGTAGACGACCTGCTCGACTACAAGGGCGACGCCGAGACCCTGGGCAAGAACGTCGGCGACGACCTGGCCGAGGGCAAGCCGACCTTGCCGCTGATCTACACCATGCGCGAAGGCACGCCGGAACAGGCCGCCCTGGTGCGCAAGGCGATCCAGAAAGGCGGGATCGAAGACCTCGAGGCCATCCGCGCTGCCGTGGAAGCGTCCGGTTCCCTGGAGTACACCGCGCAACTGGCGCGTGACTACGTGGCCCGTGCGATCCAGTGCCTGGAAGCCTTGCCGGCCAGTGAATACCGGGATGCATTGGTTGAGCTGAGTGAGTTTGCGGTCGCCCGCACTCACTAAAATCACCAGCAGACGCAGGACAATGTGGGAGGGGACTTGCTCCCGATGGCAATATGTCGGCCAATATATAAGGTGGCTGATACACCGTCATCGGGAGCAAGCCCCCTCCCACGTTTGGAATCCATTGCCAATTCAAGATCCCGCCCGAGCTACAAAACCCTATATAATGTGCGACTTTTAGTCATCCCTGAACTTCAAGGAGCTTTAGTGAGCACGTTGCCACCCTGCCCGAAATGCAATTCCGAATACACCTACGAAGATGGCACCCAACTGGTCTGCCCGGAATGCGCCCATGAGTGGTCCGCCACTGGCGAGGCCGAAGTGGCCGGCGATGAAACCGTGAAGAAAGACTCTGTGGGCAACGTCCTGCAGGACGGCGACACCATCACCGTGATCAAGGACCTCAAGGTCAAGGGTACCTCTCTGGTGGTCAAGGTCGGTACCAAGGTCAAGAACATCCGCCTGTGCGACGGTGACCACGATATCGACTGCAAGATCGACGGTATCGGCCCGATGAAACTCAAGTCCGAATTCGTGCGCAAGGTCTGATCCTGCTGCATCCATCCCGCGCCCGCCGCGGGATGGCGTTTCGCCCTCTCGATTGATCGACAACAATATCCACACAAAAAAAACCGGAAACCGCCAATAGATACTTGCTATTCTACGAATAAGAATTATTCTCATTGAAACCCATCAAGGAGAACGACCATGACTTATTTGATAGACGCCTGGCTGGATCGCCCACACCCTTACCTGCGGATCCTGCATCGGGAAACCGGCGAAGTCTGTGCGGTGCTTGAGGAAGAAGCGCTGAACGAACTGCAGGATCAGGGCGACCTGGACGTCAATGGCCTGAGTTCCAGTGAGCCTGGAGTACTGAAGGAAGTGGTAAGGAATCTGTTTCTGTTCTGCTATGCCCGAGCGTTGCGCCCGGCGGCGGATCTGAATGGCAAGTTCCATCCATGAACAAACTGGCAAATCCCTGTTGGGGCGAACGCGTTCGCCCCAACAGGTAATCAGCAACAGGTCTTACAGAACGTCGAGCAGTTCGACGTCGAATACCAGAACGCTGTGCGGCGGGATGCTGCCAACGCCTTGAGCGCCGTAAGCCAGTTCGCTCGGCACGTACAGACGCCATTTGCTGCCGGCATTCATCAGTTGCAGGGCCTCGGTCCAGCCGGCAATCACGCCGCCAACCGGGAATTCTGCAGGCTGGCCACGCTCGTAGGAGCTGTCGAACACAGTGCCGTCGATCAGGGTGCCGTGGTAGTGGGTACGCACTTGATCTTCACGGGTCGGCTTGGCGCCGGTGCCGGCTGTCAGCACTTCAAATTGCAGACCGGAAGCCAGGGTGGTGATGCCATCGCGCTTGGCGTTTTCAGCCAGGAATGCCAGGCCGGCGCCAGCGGCTGCTTCAGCCTTGGCAGCCGCTTCGGCTTGCATGATTTCGCGGATCACTTTGAAACTGGCAGCCATTTGCTCCTGATCAACACGGCTTGGCTTGCCCGCGAACGCGTCGGTCAGGCCGGCCAGGATCGCGTCCAGGCTCACGCCCGGTGGCGGGTTGTCGCGCAGTTGGTCGCCCAACTGAGGGCCGATACCGTATCTGACGCGGGTTTCGTCGGTGGTCAGATTAACTTCGGACATGAAGAGGCTCCGCTATAGGACAACACGGTTTCCCGCGCCGCCCAGAACTAAAAGGGCCCGCAGACTAGCACACAAGGGCGGCCCATGATCAGCCCCCTCCCCCGGCCATCAGAGCGCCAGGTGGTAGGTCAGGTACAGCCGAATGACACCTCTTCGTCGCCCGGCAAGAAAAGTATTTCAGAATTGTCCATTGCCGCCGATACAGCCCTACACATCTTGGCTGGCTCAAACAACAACACACCGTCCAGCAGACAGACATCACTCTTCAAGGAGCTTTCGATGAACAGCTGGTTCGGTAACATCAGCGTCAATCTCAAACTCGGCCTGGGCTTTGGCCTGGTGCTGGTCCTCACCTCGATCCTGGCACTCACCGGCTGGACCAGCCTGGGCGGCCTGATCGACCGTAGTAACTGGATGAGCGACATCACCCAGCTCAACGCCTCGTTGACCAAGCTGCGGATCGTGCGCTTGCAATACATGCTGGCCAACGGCGACGAAGCCGTGGCGCAGAACGTGCAGACCAGCCTCGAGGCCTTCGCCGCCCAGCAACAGAAGCTGCTGGACAGCTTCAAGAGCCCGGAAAACCTCAAGCTGCTCAATGAGCAGAAAGCCGTCATTACCGCTTACCGCCAGTCCCTGAACAAAATGCGCGAGGCCTACCGTAATGGCAACGCTGCGCGCGACGTCATGGGCGCCAAGGCTGACATCGCCAATGCGCAAATCAATGCGCTGGAAACCAGCGTGCAGCAAGCGCCCGATAGCCCGGAGCGCTTCACTCAGTTTTCGGCCGTGACCCAAGCCAAGAATGAGTTCCAGCAAGCTCGCTATGAAGTGCGTGGCTATACCAATAGCCCCAGCGCAGAAACCGAAGCCCGCGCCGCTGCACAAATCGAAAAAGCCGTCGCTGGTTTGAAAACCCTCAGCGCCGCATTCGGTACTGGCCAGCAAACCGCATTGACCGCACTGGAAACCGCGCTCGGCGACTATCGCAGTGCCGTGCAGAGCTACAAGGCCGCCAACGCCAATATCGTCACCGCCCGCGCCGAAATGACCACCCAAGGCGCCGATATCGTGACGATCAGCGATAAGCTGTACGACATCCAACTGGAACGTCGCGACGCTGAAAGCACCCAGGCCCGTAGCCTGCAATTGATCAGCACCTTGCTGGCCCTGCTGGTCGGCGTCATCGCTGCGTGGGTCATCACCCGCCAGATCACGCGCCCGATCCAGGACACCCTGGCCGTGGTGGAGCGCATCGCTTCCGGCGACCTGAGCCACAACATCCAGGTGACCCGTCGTGATGAACTGGGCGTGTTGCAACAAGGCATCCAGCGCATGGGCACGACCCTGCGTGAACTGATCAGCGGCATTCGCGATGGCGTGACTCAGATCGCCAGCGCCGCCGAAGAACTGTCGGCCGTGACCGAACAGACCAGCGCCGGTGTGAACAGCCAGAAGATCGAGACCGATCAGGTCGCCACCGCCATGCATGAAATGACCGCCACCGTGCAGGAGGTCGCGCGCAACGCCGAGCAGGCTTCCCAGGCGGCTTCCGACGCCGACGGCCAGGCCCGTGAAGGCGACAAGGTGGTGGCCGAAGCCATCGCCCAGATCGAACGCCTGGCCGCCGAAGTGGCACGCTCCACCGACGCCATGACGCACCTGCAGCAAGAGAGCAACAAGATCGGCAGCGTGATGGACGTGATCAAGGCAGTGGCCGAACAAACCAACCTGCTGGCCCTCAACGCCGCCATTGAAGCGGCGCGTGCCGGTGAAGCCGGCCGTGGCTTTGCCGTTGTCGCCGACGAAGTGCGTGGCCTGGCCCAGCGCACGCAGAAATCCACCGAAGAAATCGAAGGCCTGGTGGCCGGCTTGCAGAACGGCACCCAGCAAGTAGCCAACGTGATGAACAACAGCCGCAGCCTCACCGACAGCAGTGTCGAACTGACGCGCAAGGCCGGCGTGTCACTGGAAAACATCACCCGTACGGTGTCGAATATCCAGTCGATGAACCAGCAGATTGCCGCGGCCGCCGAGCAGCAGAGCGCCGTAGCGGAAGAGATCAGCCGCAGTATCGTGAATGTGCGGGATGTGTCTGAGCAGACGGCGACGGCCAGTGACGAGACGGCGAAGTCGAGTGTGGAACTGGCACGGCTGGGTAGCCAGTTGCAGCAGATGGTCAGTCATTTCCGGGTGTAGACACCAAAAAGCCGCCTCAATCTAGACCGAGGCGGCTCCACCTCTCAGACCTTAACGGTCATCGAAGCTGTCCCGCAGGAACTTCCATACGTGATACGCACGCAGGCAGTTCACTACGAGGTTCCATGTACGTCGTGCAAACTTAGACATACTCGGCCCTCCGTGAGTTGGGCCTTACCTCCAGCGCAATTACCGGAACATGTGGGCCTTTGGACGCGGGTCAACGCTTCCTGTGAGGCGGCCGGGCTCTGGTTCCTCCCGCATGAAATCCGGCACGGATTACTAGCCCGTGGCGTTCGGTCCATAATTCCGCGCGCATACCCAGCCACCACAAAACGACATACTTGGAACGGGGGTGATACTAACCAATATTCCGATCAAAGGTGTGACGGACGAAGATAAACGAGCTGTCGAAACTAGATCATTTATTGCAATTTTTTACCGCCAAAATTGGCTCTAAATAAGATAGACGAATAAAACCACCGACCCTCGTCAAGCCTTGCGCGATCCAGTAACTCACATTAGTATCAACGCAGTGGGTCAACGCTTCCTGAGAAGCCGCAACCCCAGCCACTAACTGGGTTTGCAAAAAAAACCGCCCTATCAAGGCGGTTTTTTATTGCCTGTAATTTGCCACTTAGCCCTCGCTGTCCTCGACAAACACCAAGCGATTCCCGAACGGATCCCGGATGCTCATTTCCCGCGATCCCCAAGGCGTTTCCTCGACCCCAGGCTTGGCATAGCGGTAATCCTTGCCGAGCAATTGCTGCTGGTACGCATCCACCCTTTGCGCCTGGATCCGCACCGCCGCGCCCGGCGAAGCATCGCCATGGTGCTCGGACAAATGCAACACGCACTCACCCAGCGACACTTGCAGGTACAACGGGAAATTCGCCTCGAACCGATGCTGCCAATCGACCTTGAACCCCAGGAAGTCGACGTAGAATTCCAACGCTTTGGTCTCGTCGAAAATCCGCAGGATGGGGGTGACTTTTCCTAAGTGCATGGCGACCGCTCCGTGTATGAGAACGCCCACTATAAAGACGAAAAGCCGCCACGCAAATCCCCACTGCGCGCCAGGAATCGCCCTGGCCGCTGGCCGTTGGCCTGCCCATTGCTGTAGCTCAGTACGCCGTTAACCCACACACCGTCGATCCCTTCCGCTGCACGTTGCGGTGTGTTGAAATCTGCCACATCACGCACCCGCAACGGGTCGAACAAGACCAGGTCGGCCCAGTACCCTTCGCGGATTTCGCCACGCTCGGATAAGCCAAAGCGCGCTGCCGACAGACCAGTCATCTTGTGCACCGCCGTGTGCAACGGGAACAAGCCGACATCGCGGCTGAAGTGCCCCAGCACCCGCGGGAACGCCCCCCACAAGCGCGGGTGGGGAAACGGATCTTCGGGCAAGCCATCGGAGCCCACCATCGACAACGGATGGGCGAGGATGCGCCGCACATCGTCTTCGTCCATCCCGTAGTACACCGCTCCCGCCGGTTGCAGGCGACGGGCAGCGTCCATTAGCGAAACGCCCCACTCGGCAGCGATAGCCTGCAGATCCCGCCCACCCATTTCGGGGTGCGGCGTCGACCAGGTGATGGTGATGCGAAACGCGTCGGTCACCTGCTTGAGGTCCAGGGTCGAGGAGCTGGCAGCATAGGGATAGCAATCACAGCCTACCGGATGGTCTTTCGCCGCGGCTTCCAGGGACGCCAACAACTGCGGGCTACGCCCCCAGTTACCGGCACCGGCGCATTTAAGATGGGAAATAATCACCGGCACCTTGGCATGGCGGCCGATCAGAAACGCCTCGTCCATCGCCTCCAGTACCGGCTCGAATTCGCTGCGCAAGTGGGTGGTGTACACCGCGCCGTAGGCCGTCAACTCTTCGGTGAGCTGCAACACTTCATCGGTCTCGGCATTGAACGCGCTGGCGTAGGCCAGGCCTGTGGATAAGCCCAGGGCGCCAGCCTCCAGGCTCTCTTGCAGTTGTATACGCATCGCCGTGATTTCACCGGGCGTGGCAGTGCGGTGCAGGTCATCCATATGATTGCTGCGCAACGCCGTGTGGCCGATCAACGCGGCGACGTTTACCGCCGGATGGGCGCCCTCCACGGCGTTGCGATAGTCGCTGAACCGCGGATAGCAGAACGCCTCACGGCCGCCCAGCAAGTTCATCGGGTCTGGCGGGGCACCGCGTAAACTCACCGGCGAGGCACTGATGCCACAGTTGCCGACAATCACCGTGGTCACGCCCTGGCTGAGCTTGGGCAGCATCTGCGGCTGGCGGATCACCACGGTGTCATCGTGGGTGTGCACGTCGATAAAACCCGGTGCCAATACGCGACCATGGGCCTCGATAACATGCTCGGCCTCGGCTGTGGACAAGTCGCCAATAGCCTTGATACGCCCTTGATGCAATCCCACATCGGCGAGATAGCCCGGGGTGTTGCTGCCATCGATGATCAGCGCCTGGCGTATCAGCGTTTCGTACTTCATATCAGTCTCCAAGCGGCAGGCTGTAAGGGCCGCCGCGGTAATCGTCCAGGGCCAGTTTGATCCGGCGCAGGCGCTCCTGGTTTTCATCCGGCAGGGCCAGCGCCAGCTCGGTGGCGAGCAGGTCGATGGCCAGCAGCATGCCGTAGCGGGCTGCGGTGGGTTTGTAGATAAAACTGGTTTCCGCCGGTTGCAGCGGTAGCAACACATCCGCCAACTGCGCCAGAGGCGAATCGGCGAGCGTGATGGCGACGATGCGGGCGTCGTAGCTGCGTGCCAGCTTTACCACCTCCAATAACTCGGGGGTCAGTCCAGTGAGGGAGCAGACGATCAATGCGTGCTCCGGTCCCAGGGTGGCCGCCGTGACCCGCATCATCACCGGGTCATGGCTGGCGGCAATCGAGTAGCCCAGCCGCACCAGGCGCACCTGCAATTCATCACTGCACAGGCTCGACGGGCCGCCCATGCCGAATGCATGGATCATCCGCGCCTTGCCCAATAGATTGACCGCATCAACGAAACTGGGTTGATTGAACCCCGACAGGTGCTGACGCAGCGTCGCCTCGATATCGCCGAGGATCTGCCGATGAAACGCCGATTGTTCCGGCAACCCCGCAGGGTCCAAAAAGCGGCTGCCCACACCACTGGCCTGGGCCAGTTGCAGGCGCAAATCGCGCAAGTCGCGGCAGCCGACGCTACGGGCAAAGCGTGACAAGGTGGCGGTACTGACCTCGGCCCGCTGGGACAATGCTTCCAGGCTGGCCGAGGCGGCAAAGCCCACATCCTCAAGCATCAGCTTGGCGATACGCCCTTCGCCGGCGCTGAAAGAGTCCTGGCGGGCGCGGATCTGGTAAAGGATGTCCATGGGGGCTCCGGGTTACAGGATGAGGCTTATAAAACCAGTGACAGGCCGTAGGTGAGACCGAAGGCGACCAGCGAAATCAGGGTCTCCAGCACGGTCCAGGTCTTGAAGGTCTGGATCACCGTCATATTGAAGTATTCCTTGATCAGCCAGAAGCCGCCGTCATTAACGTGGGAAAAGATCACCGAACCCGCGCCGGTCGCCAATACCAGCAATTCAGGGTGTGGATAACCCAAGCCCAGGGCGACGGGGGCGACTACGCCAGACGCCGTGGTCATGGCCACCGTAGCCGAGCCGGTGGCGATACGCATCAGGGCGGCGAACAGCCAGCCCATCACCAGCGGCGACAGGTGGAACGCATGGGCAAGGCCGAGAATTTCGTTGGTCACCCCGGCGTCCACCAGGATGCGGTTCAACCCGCCGCCCGCGCCCACCAGCAAGGTGATACTGGCCGTCGGCGCGAGGCATTCGTTGGTGAACTTGAGAATCGACTCACGGTTGAAGCCCTGGGCCAGGCCCAGGGTCCAGAAGCTCACCAGGGTTGCCACCAGCAGGGCGATCACCGAGTTGCCGATAAACAGCAGGAACTGGTTGAAGCCAGTGCCTGGGGTGGAAATCACGTTAGCCCAACCACCGATCATCATCAGCACCACCGGCAACAGAATGGTGCCCATGGTCAACGCGAAGCTGGGCAGGCGGGTACGCGGTTCGCGCTCGATGAACTGGCGCTCCAACGGGTTTTCCGCCGGCAGGTGAATATGCGGCACGATGAACTTGGCATAGACCGGACCGGCGATGATCGCCGTGGGGATACCGATCAAAATCGCATACAGCACTGTCTGCCCGACCGAAGCGTTGTAGGCCAGCACCGCCATCATCGCCGCCGGGTGCGGCGGCACCAGCGCGTGCACCACCGACAGGCCGGCGACCATCGGCAGGCCGACCATCAGGATCGACACCCCCACGCGCCGCGCCACGGTAAAGGCAATCGGCACCAGCAGCACAAACCCAACCTCGAAAAACAGCGGCAGCCCCACCAAGAATGCAATGCACACCATCGCCCAGTGGGCATTGCGCTCACCGAAGCGGTTGATCAGCGTGCGGGCCACCTGCTCGGCGCCACCGGACTCGGCCATCATCTTGCCGAGCATGGTGCCCAGCGCCACCACCAGGGCGATATGCCCCAGGGTTTTACCCACGCCCGCCTCGTACGAACCCATGATGGTATCGGCCGGCATGCCGGCCATCAGCGCCAGGCCGATGGACACCAGGGTGATGACAATAAACGGGTTGAGTCGGTAACGTGCAATCAGCACGATCAATGCAATGATGGCAATGGCAGCGTATGCCAGTAGCCCGAAGCCCGGTGATGCGGCCATGCGGTACTCCTCGGAAAGGGTCACGTCGAATTGGTTGTGAAACTCATAAATCATTACCGAGGGATATTTTCAATTTTTATGAAAGTAATTTTCGCCCACAGATAAGCGCTGTCGCTTGGGGATATGTCCAGCGCCAGCCCATGAAAATTCGGGGTGGGTTCTTACATGAAGATCAGAGGATGTCGGAAACTCAAGCGCCGCCCTCGAGTCATAGAATGCGCCTCCACTCTGTTCAGGAAACCGCTCATGATTCGCACCACAATCGCCGCCAGCGCCCTGCTTCTGTCCCTGTGCGGCAGCGCTTTTGCCGCAGACAATGCCGCATTGAAGAAATGCATGGACAGCGCCAACACCACGGCGGACATGGTCAACTGCAACGCCAAGCAAACCAAGGTGCAGGACGAACGCCTGAACCGTGCCTACAAGACCGCTATCGCCGCCCAGGACGGCGCGCGCAAGCAGCAACTGCAAGATGTGCAGCGCCTGTGGATCAAGTACCGCGATGCCAATTGCGCCTTCGCCGGCAGTGCTACCGGCGGCACTATCGATCAGGTCAACGGCTCCGGCTGCGTGCTGGACATGACCCAGACCCGTGCCCAGGAACTCGAAGACCTGGTCGGGCCTTAATATCAGTCGTGGTGAACCTTCGCACGCTTGAGCAGTTTCTTGCAGCGCTCGGATAAATGCAGCACCCGCAGGTGCTTGCCGGCCTTGGAGTAGCGTTCACGCAGGGTCATCAGCGCGGCAATCGCCGAATAGTCGACAAAGCTCAGGTGACGGCAATCCAGCGTCACCTGGGCCGGGTCGTTGGCCGGGTCGAATTGATTCAGGAACGGCGTGGTCGAGGCAAAGAACAAGGTGCCATGCAGGCGGTAAAGCTTGCTGCCGTCAGCTTCCAGATGTTCATCCGCGTACAGCTCCCGCGCCTGCTGCCAGGCGAAGTTCAGCGCCGCGATGACGATACCGCACAACACCGCGGTGGCCAGGTCGGTGAACACCGTGATGATCGTCACCGCCATGATCACCAGTACGTCATTGAGCGGCACCTTGTTGATCACCCGCAGCGACGCCCAGGCGAAGGTCTGCTGCGACACCACAAACATCACGCCCACCAGCGCCGCCAGCGGAATTCGTTCGATCAGCGGTGATAGAAACAGAATGAACAACAGGATCATCACCCCGGCAAACACCCCGGAGAAACGCCCGCGCCCGCCGGAGCTGAGGTTGATAACGGTTTGCCCGATCATCGCGCAACCACCCATGCCACCGAACAGGCCCGAGACCATGTTCGCTGCGCCCAGGGCCACGCTTTCGCGGTCGGGGTAGCCACGGGTCTCGGTAATTTCATCGGTGAGGTTGAGGGTCAGCAGGGTTTCCAACAGGCCAACCATCGCCATCAGGAACGCGTAGGGCGCGATGATGCCGAGGGTTTCCAGGGTCCATGGGATCTGCGGCAGGGCGAAGGTTGGCAAGCCGCCGGCGATATGCGCCATATCGCCCAAGGTGCGGGTCGGCAGGCCAAGCAGGTAGACCGCCAGGCCAACCCCCAGGATCGCCACCAGCGCGGGGGGCACGGCACGGGTCAGGCGTGGCAACAGGTAGACAATCGCCATGGTCACCACCACCAGGGCGGTCATCACATACAACGGCGTGCCACTGAGCCAGTGTTCGCCGCTCTTGAAATGCTCCAGTTGCGCCAGCGCAATGATGATCGCCAGGCCGTTGACGAAACCGAGCATCACCGAGTGCGGCACCATGCGCACCAGCTTGCCCAGGCGCAGCAGGCCGAATGCGACCATGATCAGCCCGCCCAGCAGCACCGTCGCCAGCAGATACTCCACCCCGTGTTGCACCACCAGCGCGACGATCACCACCGCCATCGAACCGGCCGCGCCCGAAACCATGCCCGGGCGACCGCCGAACAACGCAGTCAGGGTGCAGATGATAAAGGCGCCGTAGAGCCCCATCAGCGGGTTGAGATGGGCTACCAGGGCAAAGGCGATGCATTCTGGCAGCAGCGCGAAAGACGTAGTGAGGCCGGCCAGGGCATCGGCGCGCAGACGGGTGAGGTTCATGGAGTACCAGGGAGATGCGGGGATAAGGCGGGGAATGGTACGGAATTGCGGCGGGTGGGGCTAGCCTCGAAGACCGAGTCGCCTCAATCGGGAGCAAGCCCCCTCCCACACTTGAATGCATTCCAAAGTTGGAATTCGGTCAAATGTGGGAGGGGGCTTGCTCCCGATAGCAGCACCTGGGTCTCAAGCGAACATCACACCATTTCGTCGCGAATCCACTCCACCACCGACGTACGCTTCGGCAACCAGCCCAACAACTCACGGGCATGCTTGCCACGCACCCGGCTGTTGGAACCCAGCCCGTAGTTCGCCATTTCATAGCCCCATTCGGCCTCAGCCTCGGCCAATGGCCAATCCTGCGGCTCGCCCAGGTTCAGCGCTTGGGCAATGGCCGTGGTCATGTCGATAAACGCTGCTTCGCCGCTTTCCACAAAGTAGAACGTACCCGGCACGTTTTTGGTCAGCGCCAGCAGGTACAGGGCCACCACGTCTTCGATATGTACGTTGGACCAGATGTTCTGCCCCGGGCCTACATGACGCACCACACCACTTTTGCGCGCCTGCTTGAGCAAGCGCGGCAATTGCACGCTGTCACGCTTCACGCCCAGGCTGTGGCCGTAGATCAGGGTGTTGCAGATCACCGCCGAATTGACGCCGTCGCTGGCGGCCGCGAGGATCAGGTTGTCGATCGCCACGCGTGCGGCCTTGTCGACGGTCGGCTCCGGCAGGTTGTCTTCGAAGTAGATGACATCGCTGGCCTTACCGCCCGACGCATCGCCGACAATGCTCGAGCCGCTGGTGTGCAGCAACGGCTTGTTCGAGCCTTTCAAGGCGGCCAGCAGGGTTTCCACGGCGGCGCGATGGTCGCTGCTGGCGGCATTGATCACTGCATCGGCCTTGTGCGCCTGCTCGGTCAACACGGCGGCGTCGTCAAGGGTTCCGATCACCGGGGTGATGCCCAGGGCAGTCATCTCGGCGGCTTGCTCGGCGCTACGCACCAGGCCGGTGACGTGGTGGCCGGCCTTGGCCAGGCCGGTGGCGATGGAACCGCCGATAAACCCTGCGGCGCCGGTAACGAATACGTTCATGGAGGTTGCTCCTGACTGGGTAAATGATGGAGCCAGTATCAAGCACCCCTCCCAGCCGAATAAGCCCGTATCGCCCAATTCACTCTTGCGTGCAGATCACGAATCAGCGGGCATACCGCGCCAGTTTGGTCTGAATAAAATCCAGGAAACACTGGATGCGCAGCGCCAATTGCGAGTTGCGGTAGAACACCGCATGGATCGGCTGGCGATAACCGCTGTTGAACGCCTCCAACATCGGCACCAGGCGCCCGGTGTCGATGTCGTCGATAGTCATGAAGTTCGACAGACAACAAATGCCCTGCCCCTCCAGCGCTAATTGCCGCACAGTTTCGCCACTGGAGGCGCTGACACCGGGCTGGATCAGCCAGCGATCACCGTCCACATGGCGCAGCGGCCAGTGATTGAGGGTTTCAGTGTGGGTGAAGCCAAGCAGCGTGTGATCGGCCAGTTCGGCTACCGTCGCCGGCGTCCCGTACTGCTTGAGGTAGTCGGGGCTGGCAAGGATATGCAGCGGGGTCGAACCCAGGAAACGCGCATGCAGGGTCGAATCGGCCAGGGCGCCGATGCGAATGGCGATGTCGGTGCTTTGCTCCAGCAGGTCGATGATCAGGTCGTCGCTGTTGAGCTCCAGCTGGATTTCCGGGTAGAGGCTACGAAATTCGGCGATGTACGGCACGATCCCATGCAGCATAAACGGCACGGCAGCGTTGATACGCAGGCGGCCGGCCGGTTTTTTCTGGCGCGACGACAGGCGCTCTTCCAGCTCATCCATCTGTGCCAGGATCACCTTGGCCTGCTCGAAGAAGTACTTGCCCTCTTCCGTCAGGTCCATGCGCCGGGTGGTGCGGTTGATCAAGGTGGTGTCGAGCTTGGCCTCCAGGCGCGACAAGGTGCGGCTGACCGCCGAAGGGGTCTGTCCGACCTGCTCCGCCGCGGCGGAAATCGAACCGCACTCAATCACGCTGACGAAAATCTGTAGCTCATCGGACCGGGCTTTCACAGGCGCTCCTCGTAATCGGTTCAGCGCAGCTTACACCGAGCGGTTGGCGACTCAGCCACTGATCAACAGGTGGCCCCCCAACAGCGCCATGCCGATAAAGAAAACGCGCTTGAATAACACTGCGCTGATGCGCTGGCGCAGCGCCTGGCCCAGCCACATGCCCAGCAGCGCCGGCAGCAGTGCCAACATTGAAGCACTGATCTCACCGCCGCCCAAGGTGCCCCGCCACGCCAGGCCTGCGGCGAGCGCCAGGGTCGATACGCTGAACGACAGGCCCAGTGCCTGCACCAACTGATCGCGATTCAAACCCAAGGCTTGCAGGTAGGGCACAGCGGGAATCACGAACACGCCGGTCGACGAGGTGATAAGGCCAGTGACGGCGCCGCACAGCGGCCCCAGCCAACGTTCGGTGGCCGGGTCTACCCGCAATGCCGGCAGGAACAGTCCGCTCAACGCATACACCAGCAACGCCGCACCCAACCCACGCACCACCCAAGGCCCGCCCCCCATGCCCAGCCACACGCTGCCAAGCCCGGTGCCGAAGAAAATCAACAATAGCATCGGCCACAAGCGTTTGACCAAGGCGCTCAAATGGCCGCCAAACGCCAGTTGCCAGAGATTGGTCACTGTCGAAGGAATGATCAGCAACGCCGCAGCCTGCGCCGGCAACATAGCCAGGCCGAGCATGCCCATGGCCACGGTGGGCAGGCCCAGGCCAATGATGCCCTTGACCGTGCCGGCCAGCAGGAAGGTGCCGATCACCAGCAGCGTCAAGGCAGTACCAAGGTTTTGATAGAACGAGAGGAAGGTATTCATGAGCATCATTGTGGGAGCTTTCGCCGGGTTCGAAAATTCGCCATATACTGACCCTGACTCTTGATTTGCCTGAGGCTGATGCCATGCACTTTGATCTGATCGACCTGCGCCTCTACCTGCACATCCTCGATACCGGCAATATCACCGCCGGCGCGGCTCGCAGTCATTTGTCCCTGGCTGCCGCCAGCGCACGCATCCGGACGATGGAGTCTTCACTGGGCATCGCGTTTCTCGACCGTGGCCGCCGTGGCGTCACCCCAACCCCTGCGGGCAAAGCCTTGGCCCGGCACGCTCGCCTGCTGCTGCAACAGGCCGAACACCTGCGACAGGACCTGGCCGAATACGCCAATGGCGTCAAAGGCCAGGTCCGCCTGCTGTGCAACACCACCGCCCTCAGCGAATACCTGCCTGAACTGCTCGCCGGCTTTCTGCGTGAACACCCCAACCTCGATATCGACCTGCAAGAACTGCCCAGCCTGCGCATCACCCAAGCCTTGCGCCAGGGCACGGCCGACCTGGGGATTATTTCTGATGCGGTGGACACCCACGGCTTGCAAACCTTGCCGTTTCGCGATGATCCGTTGATGCTCATCGTGCCCCTTGACCATCCGCTGACCACAGCCAGCTTCATCGACAGCTTGCAGTACGACTACGTAGGCTTGGCGGCCAACAGTGCGCTGGCGGTGTATCTGGAGGAGCAGGCATTGCACGCAGGCTTTCGCCTGCAAACCCGCATCCGTGCCGACGGTTTTGATGGCTTGATTCGCATGGTCGCCGGCGGCGCCGGCCTGGGCATCGTGCCTCAGGCCGCCTTGGATCGCTGGCCGTCGGAGCGCCGTTTCAAGGTCCAGCCTCTGCGCGAAACCTGGGCCTGCCGCAAGCTGCTGTTATGCGCACGCGACTTCGAACAACTGCCGGGTTACGCCAGGGCTTTGTTCGATGCCTTGGCCCTGCCCTTGCGGAAAAACCCGTAATACACCGCCGACAGTATCAGCAGGAACGGCACGCCAAACACCAGGGTCATCTTGAACGCCTCGGTGAAATAAGTGGTGATCATCACCGCTCCCATCAGCACCAGCCCCAGCAACGTAGTGTAGGGAAACAGGCGCAGCTGGAAGGACAACTTCGCCCCGCCATGGCGCTTACGGTAGCGGCGGAAGAACAGGTGTGTGAGGAAGATCATGAACCAGGTGAAGATCGCGCCGAACATCGAGATCGCCATCATCAGGGTGAACGAGCTTTCCGGGTACACCACGTTAAGCAAGGTCGCCAGGGCGATGCCCGAGCTGGACAGCAACAGGGCATTGAGCGGGATGCCGTTCTTGCTCAAGGCGCCCATGGCCTTGGGCGCAAAGCCTGCACGAGACAGGCTGAACATCATGCGCGTGGTGATGTAGAGCTGGCTGTTCATCGCCGACAGCGCCGCGATCAGGATTACGAAGTTCATCACCCCGGTGGCACCAGGAATGCCGATGGTCTGCATCACCGTAACGAATGGGCTCTGGGTCTGGCCCGCCTGGTTCCACGGCACGATGGCGAGCATCAGCGCCAGGGTCAGCAGGTAGAACACCACCAGGCGCACAATGGTGGCGCGAAAGGCTTTCTTCACCGCCTGTTCCGGATCGGCGGCTTCACCGGCGGCCACGGCGATCATCTCGACGCTGAGGTAGCTGAAGATCGACACGATCACCGCGATCCACATGCCGCTCAAGCCATGGGGGAAAAACCCGTCGTGGGCCGTGTAGTTCTGCACGCCGTAGTCCGGGTTGCCGGAGCCGAACACCACATACACCGCAAGGATGATGAAACCGACGATGGCACTGATCTTGATCGTCGAGAACCAGTATTCGAAGTTACCAAAGGTCTTTACGCTGATGGCATTGAGCAGGATCAGCACGCTGGAAAACGACACGATCCACACCCACTCCGGCACATTGGCAAACCAGTACTTCATGTACATCGCCACCGCCGTGACCTCGGCGCCTACGGCCAGCACAATCGCCGCCCAGTAGGCATAACGCACCAGGAAGCCGGCCAGTGGGCTGATGTAGAACTCGGCATAGGCGCCAAAGGAGCCGGAGGTGGAATGGGCCACCGTCATCTCCGCCAGGCAGCCCATCAGCAACAAGGTGATCAGCGCGCCGATGGCGTAGCTCACCAGCACGCTCGGCCCGGCATAGCCGATGGCATAGGCGCTGCCCATGAACAGCCCGGTGCCAATGGCGCCACCGATGGCGATCATGCTCATCTGGCCGGAAGTGAGCTGGCGCCGCAGGCCCAGTTCGCGGTGGGTGATCTCGGCAAAGCCGTTGTCTGGCGTGGTCACTGGTGTGCCCCTTTATTATTGTGATTACACAGCAAGCGCTGGTTTTCTGTAGGAGCGAGCTTGCTCGCGAAAAACCTGAGAACGCCGCGTGCATTCAGAATTCGCGCGTTATCGTTGACGATCTTCGCGAGCAAGCTCGCTCCTACAATGGGTTACGCTGTTGTCAGGTAACGCTGTTTCGGACTTTGAATTGCGGCTGATCCCAGGTGCGGTTGTCGAGGATTTCACCGAGGATTTCCACGGCGTCCCACACCTCGGTAAAGCGGGTGTACAGCGGCGTGAAACCAAAGCGCATGATCCGTGGTTCGCGGTAGTCGCCGATCACACCGCGGGCGATCAGGGCCTGGATCACTGCATAACCTTCGGGGTGTTCGAAGCTGACGTGGCTACCACGCCGGGCGTGTTCACGCGGGGTGATCAGCGTCACGCCATGGGCGGCGCAGCGACTTTCGACCAACGTGATAAACAGGTCGGTCAATGCCAGGGATTTAGTGCGCAGGCTGGCCATATCGGTCTGGGCAAAAATCTCCAGGCCGCACTCCACCATGGCTAACGAGGTGATCGGCTGGGTGCCGCACAGATAGCGCGCAATGCCGGTGCTGGGTGCGTAGGTGGATTCCATGGCGAACTGGCGGGTGTGCCCGAACCAGCCCGACAACGGCTGGCGCACCACGTCCACCAACACCGGGTTGACCCACACGAACGCCTGGGAGCCCGGGCCGCCGTTGAGGTATTTGTAGGTGCAGCCGATCGCATAATCAGCGCCGGCCCGATGCAGGTCGACCGGCACCGCGCCCGCCGAATGCGCCAGGTCCCAGATGCTCAGCGCGCCGCACTCGTGGCTCAAGGCTGTAAGCGCCTGCATGTCGTACATGTAGCCGGTTTTGTAGTTGACGTGGGTAAGCATCACCACCGCCACGTCCTGATCGATTGCCTGCGGCAGCTCGTCGGGGCTGTTGACCAACCGCAGGGAATACCCCTGTTGCAGCAATTGCGCCAAGCCCTGCGCGATATACAGATCGGTGGGAAAGTTGCTCGCCTCACTGACGATCACCTTGCGCCCAGGCGCACGTTGGCGCTGCACACTCAACGCCGCACTGAGCACCTTGAACAGGTTGATCGAGGTGGTATCGGTGATCACCACTTCACCGTCCCGCGCACCGATCAATGGCGCCAGGCGATTACCCAGGCGCAGGGACAAATCCGCCCAGCCGGCGCTGTTCCAGCTGCGGATCAAACCATTGCCCCACTCCTCGGCAATCACCTGTTGCGCCCGCGCCAATGCCGCCACCGGGCGTGCGCCGAGGGAGTTACCGTCGAGGTAGATCACCCCCTCGGGCAAGGCGAACTGGGCGCGCAGTGGCGCCAATGGGTCCTGGGCGTCGAGGGCTTGGCAATGGCTTCGAGTGGTCATGGGCTGTCCTGGTTTTTATAAGTGAGGATGCAGCAAATAATGAACGAAGCTTTGGAGAATTTTCGTGCAAAGTGGTGGGTAACAGGCTAATTAAGCTGTAGGAAATTCGAATTTAACCTCTAAATACGCGGATTTATTCAAAGCATGATTCTCGACGCCACCGACCTGCGCCTCCTGCATTTCCTGCAACAGGATGGCCGTATCAGCAACCAGGAACTGGCGGAAAAAGTCGCACTTTCGCCCTCTGCCTGCCTGCGCCGTCTGCGCCTGTTGGAAAGCGAGGGCATCATCAGCGGTTACCGTGCGGTATTGAATGCCGAGCAGTTGGGGATCGAGCTGGAAGCCATCGTGCACCTGTCGTTGCGCCAGGATGTAGAGGACTGGCATGAGACCTTTATCAAGAAGGTGCAAGGCTGGCCGGAGGTGGCAAGCGCCTATGTGATCACCGGCGCCAGCAACTATGTGCTGCGGGTGCAGGCGCGCAATCTCAAGCATTTTTCGGACTTTATCGTGAACCACCTGAACCGCACGGCGGGGGTGATGGATATCAGGTCGGAGATTGTGCTGCAGAAGATCAAGGACCGGGATGAGGTGTTGGATCTGGTCGTGCGCAAATAGCACCAACACCACAAATCAAATGTGGGAGGGGGCTTGCTCCCGATGGCGGTGGGTCAGTGAGTAAATAGGTGACTGACACTCTGCTATCGGGAGCAAGTCGAATCGTCGCACCGCCCCTCCCACATTTTTGACCGCGTTGATCAGTCTTCCAGGGCGCGTACGCGTTGCATGCGTTTTTGCTCAACCGGTGCATCAGCCACCTGCAACTCAAAATCAAAATCAATCTGCGCAAACCGCCCTTGCACACCAAACTCCCGTGCCAGCTGCGGATCGTCACTGAAGCGAATCTCGGCAATCAGTTCATCGCGCGTGGCATAGGCAAAGTCATCATGCAGGTAAGGATCATCCGACAGGTTGATCTGGGTGGTCAGGTGCCGGTGCCCGGGCGCCGAGATGAAGAAGTGGATGTGCGCAGGGCGTTGTCCATGGCGCCCCAGTTGGTCGAGCAATTGCTGCGTCGGCCCGGTGGGCGGGCAGCCATAGCCGGAGGGCACGATGCTGCGAAAACGGTAGTTGCCCTGGGCGTCGGTTTCGATGCGTCGGCGCAGGTTGAATGCCGACTGAGTCGGATCGAACCATGAATAGGTACCGCCCGTATTGGCCTGCCATACATCGACAATCGCCCCCGCCAGTGGCTTGCCATGGGTATCGCGCACTTGCCCACGCATGAACAACGGCACCGCGTCATCCTGGCCATCATCCAACCGCGCTTCGTACTTCGACAACGGCGCGCCGGCTACGTACAACGGGCCTTCGATGGTGCGCGGTGTGCCGCCGGACTTGCCGGCCTGTTCATCGGCGGCGTCCATCAGCAGGTCGAGGTAATGCTCCAGGCCCAGGCCTGCGGCGAGCAGGCCGGCTTCCTGGTTTTTGCCCAGTTCATTGAGGTAGTTGACCGCCTTCCAGAATTCTTCCGGGGTCACTTCCAGGTCTTCGATGATGTTCACGGTGTCGCGCAGGATCCGGTACATCAGCGCCTTGACACGCGGGTTGCCGGCGTCATTGAGGTTACCGCTGGCTTCTTCGAGAAACCGTTGGGCGTGAGCAGTCTGGGACAGGCGGATGGTCATGGTGCATTCCTCATCTTGTCATTATTAGCTTTTTAAAAGGCGCTTAGCGGTCGTCTGCATGGATCGACGACGGGTGCCGGCACAGCGCATTCACTTCGATGGCCATGTAGGGAAACAGCGGCAGTTGCATCAGCAGGTCGTGCAGGTCCTGCACGCTGTCGACATCGAACACGCTGTAGTTGGCGTAGTGCCCGGCGATGCGCCACAGGTGGCGCCATTTGCCCTCTTGCTGCAGGCGCTGGGCCAGGGCTTTCTCTTCGGCCTTGAGGCTGTCGGCGCGCTCGGGGTGCATGTCGAGGGGCAGGTTTACGGTCATTTTTACGTGAAACAACATGGCAGCGCCTCTTAGTGTTTGTCACGACGGAAGAACGCCAGGCGCTCTTCATCGAGCGCCAGGCCCAGGCCCGGCGCAGTGGAAATATGCAGCTGGAAATCGCGGTACAGCGGCTGCTCGGTGAGAATGTCTTCGGTCAGCAACAGCGGGCCGAACAGCTCGGTGTCCCACGCCAGTTTGCTCAGGGTGAGGAATGCATGGGCCGAGGCCAGGGTGCCGATGCCACCTTCGAGCATGGTGCCGCCGTACAGGCCAATGCCGGCCGCTTCGGCAATCGCCGCCGTGCGCAACACGGCGCGAGGTCCGCCGTTCTTGGCGATCTTGAGGGCGAACACCGAGGCCGCACCTTCGCGGGCCAGGTTGAAGGCATCCTCGACACACTCAATGGACTCATCGGCCATGATCGGCACCGGGCTCGACAGGTTGAGCCGGGCCATACCGCCGCGGTTATTGCGCGAAATCGGTTGCTCGATCAAGTCTATGCCGTTGTCGCCAAGCACTTGGCACGCCCGCAGGGCCACGGCTTCATCCCAGGCCTGATTGACGTCGACACGCACACTGGCACGCTCGCCCAGGGCCTTCTTGATCGCGATCACATGGGTCAGGTCACGGCTGATTTCACCGGCGCCGATCTTCAACTTGAAAATGCGGTGACGGCGCAGGTCGAGCATCTTCTCGGCCTCGCCGATGTCTTGTTCGGTGTTGCCGCTGGCCAGGGTCCAGGCCACCGGCAGCGCATCGCGTACACGCCCGCCGAGCAGTTCGCTGACCGGCAGGCCCCGGCGTTTGCCGAGGGCGTCGAGCAAGGCGCTTTCGATGCCGGACTTGGCGAAGGTGTTGCCGCGAATACTGCGTTCCAGGCGCAACATGGCGGCGTTGATATTGTTCGCATCCTGGCCGATCAACAGCGGTGCGAAGTGGCGGTCGATGTTGACTTTGATGCTGTCGGGGCTCTCGTTGCCGTAGCTCAGGCCGCCGATGGTGGTGGCTTCGCCGATGCCTTCGATACCGTCGGCGCAACGCAGGCGGATGACCACCAAGGTTTGGTTTTGCATGGTGTGCATCGCCAGCTTGTGCGGGCGAATGGTGGGGAGGTCGACGATGATGGTTTCGATCGACTCGATGGCGCAGGTCAGCATGGCAATACCCATTGGGTTCTTTATAGGTTTTGGCCGATTCTGTGCCGTATTTTTGCGGGGTTCCAATATAGAATGGGTCTCAAGCAATACCTTCAAGGTATGAAAGGAGCCGATATGGAACTGCGTCACCTGCGCTATTTCCAGGTGCTGGGCGAGACCCTCAACTTCACCCGCGCCGCAGAACGCCTGCACATCGCCCAGCCGCCCTTGAGCCGGCAGATCCAACAGTTGGAGGATGAACTGGGGGTCATTCTGCTGGAGCGTAGCCGCCCCTTGCGCCTGACCGAGGCCGGGCGGTTTTTTTATGAGCATGCCAATGTGTTGCTCGAACAATTGGGCAAGGTCTGCGACAACACCCGGCGCATCGGCCTGGGCGAAAAGACCTGGCTGGGCATCGGCTTTGCGCCCTCGACCTTGTACGGCGTGCTGCCGGAATTGATTCGGCGCCTGCGCAACCATGAGGCCCTGGAGCTGGAGCTGGGCTTGTCGGAAATGACCACCCTGCAGCAGGTCGACGCGCTCAAGGCCGGGCGCATCGATGTGGGCTTCGGACGGATTCGCATCGACGACCCGGCCATTGTCCAGCGGGTATTGGTGGAGGATCGCCTGGTAGCCGTGCTGCCCAGTGGTCACCCCTTGCTGGACGCCCCCGCCACCCTCGCCCAGTTGGCCGCCGAACCCTTTGTGCTCTACCCCGGCAACCCGCGCCCCAGTTATGCCGACCATGTGATCGCGCTGTTTGACGCCCATGGCTTGAGCCTGAAGGTTGCACAGTGGACCAACGAGTTGCAGACCGCTATCGGCCTGGTGGGTGCCGGGATGGGTGTGACATTGGTGCCAGCGTCGGTGCAGGTGCTGCATCGGGCGGATATTGGCTATACACCGGTGGTGGAGACTACTGCGACCTCGCCGATCATTCTCAGTCGACGGGTGAATGATCAGTCGCCGGGGCTGAGTCATTGCCTGCAACTGGTGGAAGAGTTGATCTGATATTCCATATGCACCACAAACCCAGTGTGGGAGGGGGCAAGCCCCGGTACAAACCGGGGACATCGTTTTCAAAGGCTGCGCAAGCGCTTGCGTTGCAGGGTTTGGCTGGGAGACTCATCAAACAGCTTGCGGTACTCCGCCGAAAACCGCCCCAAATGAGTAAACCCCCAACCCAACGCAATTTCCGAGATGGTACGCACCGAACCTTGCTCAAGAATCTCCTGACGTACAGCCCCCAGCCGATGCTTCTTCAGGTAAGCCATCGGCGACAATGCGAAGTACTTGCGAAACGCGTCGAACAGCTTGAACCGCGAAACGCCCGCTGCCACTTCGAGGTCTTCCAGGTGCACCGCTTCGCGGGCGTTGTCGTGGATGTACTGGCGCGCACGGATCAGGTAATGCGGCAATTTTACGCCCAGCACATCACGCAGTTCTTCGGAGTAATTATTCGGCTGGGCCAGGATCAGGCCCTTGATCAGTGAGCTTTCCAGGTCGCGAGTAAACGCCGCCTGTTCGTAAAGCTCGCTGCTGCATTCCAGCTCCGCGATGAAGTAACGCGCCATGCGCCACCACGCAGCCGGGGCACCTTCCACCGCGTCCATCACTGATTCAAAGCGCAGCGGCGCGTCGATGGGCCGTTGCAACAAACCTTCCAGCGATTCATTCATGGCTGCGCGGGTAATCACCACCTGCAACTTGCGGCAGTCACCGGAAATCGCCAGCACCTGGTGTTCATTGGGTGAAATGATCACGCCCTGGTCGCGGTTGGAACTGAGGCGTTCACCGTTCTTGCTCAGTTCCTGCTCGCCCACCAATGGCAGGCTCAGGCTGTAGCTGCTGAAGTGCTCGGCGTCTTCGATGTCGATGGTCACGTCGGTGCCGTATTCGATCACGCCCAGGGTGGTGGCGCGGGACTTGAACACGTTGGCACTGTGGTGAAAACGCAGGCGTTCGGGCGTCGCCGTTGCGAGGCGATGGGGGCCGCAAATACCGGACATCCAGCTGCGGGCGCCCTCCAGGTCGAAGCGTTGGATATGAATATCGCGTGTCTGGCTACTCATCGGGCTGCACCCACGGCGGTTAGGCGTTTGCGCGCTCTGGCGGCGCGTCGTTGAACATCGACAGCAAGTTCCAAGCCACGCCAGCACCATCACCACCGGGTGGATAGCAAAGGTCGACTATGTGGATAAAGCCCAGGCTTTCGTGACCTTCACCTGCAATCACAGTAGCGCATGCTGTCACTTGCGCGCACCGTCGTGGGTACTTGCTGCCCAACTTTGCGGCCCAGCTTCCCCCATTAAGCGGATAGCCCGCCACCATCTCACAGGCTCTTAATGGCTAACCGTTTAGCCATGATCAAAAGGTGCCTCCCATGAGTGGTGCAAGAAGCGTCGAGCAGTGGAAGAGCTTTATCGAAAGCTGCCTGGATTTTCGCCCGACCGATGCGGTGTTTCGCATCGCCCGCGACATGTTCACCGAGCCCGAGTTGTTCGAGCTGGAGATGGAACTGATCTTCGAAAAGAACTGGATCTATGCCTGCCACGAAAGCGAGCTGGCGAACAATCACGACTTCGTGACGATGCGCGCCGGGCGCCAGCCAATGATCATCACCCGCGACGGCGAAGGTCGGCTCAACGCGTTGATCAATGCCTGTCAACATCGCGGCACCACCCTCACCCGGGTGGGCAAGGGCAACCAGTCCACCTTTACCTGCCCGTTCCACGCCTGGTGCTACAAGAGCGACGGCCGGTTGGTGAAGGTCAAGGCACCGGGGGAATATCCGGAGGGGTTTGATAAAGCCACCCGAGGCCTGAAAAAAGCCCGCATCGACAGCTACAAGGGCTTTGTGTTTATCAGCCTCGACGTGCAGGGCACGGATAGCCTGGAAGACTTCCTCGGCGACGCCAAAGTGTTTTTCGACATGATGGTGGCGCAATCCGCCACGGGGGAGCTGGAGGTGCTGCCGGGCAAGTCCGCCGACACCGATGACGGCAACTGGAAACTGCCCAACGAAGACGGCCTGAAGGGTCATCACGTCAGCACCGTGCACTACAACTACGTGGCCACGGTGCAGCATCGCCAGCAGGTCAATACCGAGAACGGCACAGGCTCCAGCACGACCTTGGACTACAGCAAGCTCGGCGCCGGCGACGCCAATACCGACGACGGCTGGTTCGCCTTCAACAATGGCCACAGCGTGTTGTTCAGCGACATGCCCAACCCCAGCGTGCGCTCCGGCTACGCCACCATCATGCCGCGCCTGGTGCAAGAGCACGGCCAGCAAAAGGCCGAGTGGATGATGCACCGCCTGCGCAACCTGAACATCTACCCCAGCCTGTTCTTCCTCGACCAGATCAGCTCACAGCTGCGCATCATCCGCCCGGTGGCCTGGAACAAGACCGAGATCATCAGCCAGTGCCTGGGTGTGAAGGATGAGTCCGATGCGGATCGCGAAAACCGCATTCGCCAATTCGAAGATTTCTTCAACGTCTCGGGCATGGGCACGCCGGACGACCTGGTGGAATTTCGCGAAGCCCAGCGCGGTTTCCAGGGCCGCCTGGAGCGCTGGAGCGATATCTCACGGGGCAGCCACCGCTGGGAAACCGGACCTACGCCCAACAGCGAAGCCATTGGCATCCAACCAGCCATGACCGGCACCGAGTTCACCCACGAAGGCTTGTACGTCAACCAGCACCGTAACTGGCAACAGTTCCTGCTCAAGGGCCTGGACCGGCAAGCGCTGACACTGCGGGAGGTGAAGTGATGAATGCGCAATTGCAGTACCAGATCGAGCAGTTTCTCTACCGCAAATCCGAACTGTGCGACGCCCAGGACTGGGATGCCTATGTGCAGTTGTTCGACCCGCAGAGTGAATTCCACCTGCCGCAGTGGGACTCGGAACACGTCTACACCCGGGACCCCAAGCGCGAGATGTCGTTGATCTATTACGCCAACCGTTCGGGCCTGGAAGACCGCGTGTTCCGCCTACGCACCGGCAAGGCCGCCTCGGCCACACCGATGCCGCGCACCTTGCACCTGATCAACAACGTGCGCATTGCCGAACAAAGTGACGGCACCTTGGAGGTGCGCTTGAACTGGCACACGCTGTTTTATCGGCTGGCTACGTCCGAGCAGTTCTACGGGCACGCAACCTATCGCCTCAAGCCCGAGGGCGACAGCTGGCTGATCACGCGCAAGCACGCCCTGCTGCTCAACGACACCATCAACTCGGTGCTGGATTTCTATCACCTGTAACGTTGGCGCATTCCCCTGTAGGAGCGAGCTTGCTCGCGAAAAACTCAAATACACCGCGTGCATCCAAGTTGCCCGGCGTCATCGTTAAAGTTCTTCGCGAGCAAGCTCGCTCCTACAAGGGTTTATACCTTTCCACGGAGTCATGTGAATGAATCACAAAGTGGCCTTCAGTTTTGCCGATGGCAAAACCCTGTTTTTTCCGGTGGGCGCCAATGAAATTCTCTTGGATGCGGCCCTGCGTAACGGTATCAAGATCCCATTGGATTGCCGCGAAGGCGTGTGCGGCACCTGCCAGGGCCGCTGCGAATCCGGAAACTACACACAAGACTATGTAGACGACGAAGCCCTCTCCAGCCTCGAGCTGCAAGAACGCAAGATGCTCAGTTGCCAGACTCGGGTGCAGTCCGACGCCACCTTCTACTTCGACTTCGATTCAAGCCTGTGCAATGCGTCTGGGCCAGTGCAGGTACGCGGTACGGTGAGCGACGTGCAGCAGGTCTCCACCAGTACGGCGATCCTGCAGGTACAACTGCAGCAGCCACTGGATTTCCTGCCCGGCCAATACGCTCGCCTCGCGGTGCCCGGCACCGACAGTTGGCGCTCCTACTCCTTCGCCAATCGGCCGGGCAACCAACTGCAATTCCTGGTGCGCCTGCTGCCGGATGGGGTGATGAGCAACTATTTGCGCGAGCGCTGCCAGGTGGGCGACCAGATGCTGCTGGAGGCGCCATTGGGGGCGTTCTACCTGCGCCATGTCACCCAGCCGCTGGTGCTGGTGGCGGGCGGCACAGGCTTGTCGGCGTTGCTGGGCATGCTCGATGAGCTGGCGGCCAACGGCTGCGCGCAACCGGTGCACCTGTACTACGGCGTGCGCGGGGCCGAGGATTTATGCGAAGCGGCGCGTATCCAGGACTACGCGGGAAAAATCCCGGGCTTTCGCTACACCGAAGTACTCAGCGAACCCTCCAATGACTGGCCCGGCAAGCGCGGTTACCTTACCGAGCATTTCGACCTGGCCGAATTGCGGGATAGATCGGCAGATATGTACCTGTGCGGCCCCCCGCCAATGGTCGAATCCATCCAACAATGGCTGGCGGATCAGGCACTTGATGGCGTTCAGCTGTATTACGAAAAGTTCACCCAGAGTAATATCTGACCCTCAGCACTTCTGAGGGGCC
>Ga0160440_100299_pt1 | contig 26925 bp, 29 predicted proteins | sample HID1971I_E1MG_FD_108277 | JGI IMG/M metagenome (GOLD analysis project Ga0160440, IMG submission 108277) | Enriched millipede-associated microbial communities from UW Madison campus, WI, USA - HID1971I_E1 MG | ecosystem: Host-associated > Arthropoda: Insects > Digestive system > Unclassified ... | reverse complement strand
TGTTCAAAATAGCCATAAGCGTAATTGCTGCACATGTGAAGTAGAGACCAATCGGCGGTGGGATGGACCCACACGGCCGGTGTGAAACGCTCGGAAGCCGCGAAGGCCATGACATTTCACGCGAACGCACATAATAAAGGAGATTGACCCCATGAGGAAATCGCTACTCGTCTTGCTGCTATGGGCCCCACTTGCCACGGCACTGATTGCGCAGCCCACCGAGCGCCTGGGCCAGGCGCCGCAACAGGCCATCCAGCACTTCCTGCTGCATAACCGTATTCTCGATTCACCCCAGGACCTGGATAACGCACCTTACATTGTCGCAGTACAAGGCGGTCGTGTGCTGGGCGCCAACGGCGAGCGTATACATGCTCGCGGTAGCTTGGACCCGGCCCAGCCCAGCTACGGGATCTTTCGTCGGGGCAAGGCTTACATCGACCCTGATACCCAGGAACTACTGGGAATCAACGCCAATGACATCGGCACCGCGCGCTTTTTGCTCGCCGACAACCTCACTACCTTGGCTGTGCAGAGGGTTACCCAGGAAATCCGCCCGGGCGACCGTTTGCTCCGTGCCGAACCGCCTGTCGAGCTGGCCAACCTGCAAGCAGCCAAATCAGCACCCTTCATCGAAGGGCACATTATTGATATTCCCAGGGGCATCACTCAGTTCGGCGTGCTGGATGCCGTGACCCTGAATAAGGGGCGCCGCGATGGCCTGGTAGAAGGTCAGTTGCTCACGGTGATCAAGGCTGGCGCCACTGTGCGAGACGCCCTTACCGACATGCCGAGCCAGCTTCCCGATGAGCGGGCCGGCACCCTGCAGGTCTTTCGCACCTATGAAAAGCTCAGTTACGCCTTGGTGCTCAGCGCTTCACGCGCCTTGGCAGTGCAGGATCGTTTTGAGACAGCTCAACAAGCGCAATAAATAGCCTGCTAAATAAGTTACCAACAGAGTTATCCACAGCTTGTTCCGGTCAAGGATGATCAAATGAATCCGATAAACAGCAGTGAAATTTCTCCGGCAGAGCTGGAAGCCCGACTACGCTTGCACAGGCTGCCGGAACTGGGCCCCAAGCGTTTTCATACGTTGATTGAAGCCTTCGGCAGCGCCTCCAAGGCCATCAGTGCCCCCGCCAGTGCCTGGCGTTCCCTCGGCTTGCCCGCCATCAGTGCCGATGCCCGACGTAGCCCGCAAATCCGTGATGGTGCCAGTGAGGCGTTGGCGTGGCTGGGCCACCCGGCCCAGCATTTGCTGATGTGGGACCAGCCTGACTACCCTGCACTGCTCGCCCAGATCGATGACGCGCCGCCGCTGTTATTTGTCGCGGGCAATCCAGGCATTCTGGAAAAACCCCAGTTGGCCATGGTCGGTAGTCGGCGGGCGTCGCGCCCGGGAATGGACACGGCCGCTGCGTTTTCCCGCAGCCTGGCGAGCGCCGGTTTTGTCATCACCAGCGGTCTCGCACTGGGCATTGACGGCGCGGCGCATCAGGCGGCACTGGAGGTGGGCGGTCATACAATCGGCGTGCTCGGCACTGGCCTGGAAAATTTTTATCCACAGCGCCATAGCAAGCTCGCGGCGGCGATGATTGCCCAGGGCAGCGCGGTGGTTTCCGAGTTTCCGCTGGATGCGCCGCCCCAGGCCGGCAATTTCCCACGGCGCAATCGGATCATCAGCGGGCTCTCGCTGGGCGTCCTGGTGGTGGAAGCCAGCATGGCGAGCGGTTCGCTGATCACTGCACGGCTGGCGGCGGAACAAGGGCGTGAGGTGTATGCGATCCCGGGTTCCATCCATCATCCCGGAGCCAAGGGCTGTCATCAGCTGATTCGCGATGGCGCAGTGCTGGTGGAAACCATCGAACACATTCTTGAAGGCTTGCGCGGTTGGCAAGCGTTGTCGTGTCCCGCTCCGCTGCCGGTTATTCACCCATTGGTGGCGCTGCTGCATGCAGCGCCGCATAGCAGCGAAGCCCTGGCGATTGCCAGCGGCCGGCCGTTGTCTCAGGTGCTGGCAACCCTTACGGAACTGGAGCTGGAAGGCCAGGTGACCTGCGAAAGCGGACGCTGGCTTGCGCGTTGCCAGCTTTTGTAGCTGCCAGTTCTTTGGAGCTGGGTTTTGTAACGAAGATCGGTAAACTGCCCAGAGCTTTAGTTCGGAGAGTAAACAATGGTCAACAGGTGGCGTGTGCTGGAAGCCGCACGGGAAATTCGCGCAGGCGCGGTGATTGCCTATCCGACCGAAGCGGTCTGGGGCCTGGGCTGCGACCCGTGGAATGAAGAAGCGGTGGATCGGCTGCTGGCGATCAAGAACCGGTCAGTGGACAAGGGCCTGATCCTGGTGGCGGACAATATCCGTCAGTTCGACTTTCTGTTTGAAGACTTCCCGGACACTTGGATCGAACGCATGGCCAGCACCTGGCCTGGGCCTAACACCTGGCTGGTGCCCCATCAGGACTTGCTGCCGGAATGGGTCACAGGCATGCATGACACCGTGGCCTTGCGGGTCACGGACCACCCGTTGGTGCGGGACTTGTGCGCACAGGTCGGGCCGCTGATTTCCACGTCGGCCAATCCTCAGGGGCGTCCGGCGGCGCGCACGCGGATTCGCGTGGAGCAGTATTTCCGCGGGCAACTGGACCTGGTGTTGGGTGGTGCCCTGGGTGGGCGCAAGAACCCGAGCCTGATTCGGGACCTGGTAACGGGGGATGTGGTGCGGCCCTCCTAAGACCGAGGTGCGGCCATCGCGGGCAAGCCCCCTCCCACATGTTGACCGCGTTGTCATGACGGACACAGATCAAATGTGGGAGTGGGCTTGCCCGCGATGACTCGCTTAAGGCAACAGGATTGTTGAGCCGGTTGTACGGCGCCCCGACAACTCTGTCTGCGCCTTGGCTGCATCCGCCAACGAAAACCGCTGGTTGATATCAATGCGCACCTTGCCGCTCTTGATCATCGAAAACAGGTCATCGGCCATCGCCTGCAAGGCCTGCGGGTTGCTGGCATAGGTCGCCAGAGTCGGCCGCGTCACGTACAGCGAGCCCTTGGCCGACAAGATGCCCAGGTTCACGCCATCTACCGCGCCTGACGCGTTGCCGAAGCTGACGACCAAACCCCTTGGCGCCGTGCTGTCCAGGGAGGTCAGCCAGGTGTCCTTGCCGACGCCGTCGTACACCACTGGGCACTTCTTGCCGTCAGTTAATTCCAGCACGCGTTGTGCGACATTTTCCTTGCTGTAGTCGATGGTCTCCCAGGCGCCGAGGGATTTGGCCAGGGCGGCCTTTTCCGGGGAGCTGACCGTACCAATCAACTTCACACCCAGGGCCTTGGCCCACTGACAGGCCAGGGAACCGACGCCACCGGCAGCGGCGTGAAACAGGATAGTCTCGCCGCCTTTCAACTCGTAGGTCTGGCGCAGCAGGTACTGCACGGTCAGGCCCTTGAGCATGGCGCCGGCGGCCTGTTCAAAGCTGATGTCCTCCGGCAAGTGCACCAGGTTGGCGGCGGGCAGCACATGCAACTCGCTGTAGGCCCCCAGTGGGCCGCTGCCGTAGGCAACGCGGTCGCCGACCTTGAACTGGGTGACTTCACTGCCAACGGCATCCACCACCCCGGCGCCTTCCGCGCCCAGGCCCGATGGCAGGGCGGGCGGTGCGTAGAGGCCACTGCGGAAATAGGTGTCGATGAAATTCAGGCCGATCGCCTCGTTACGCACGCGAACCTGCTGCGGGCCAGGCTCTGCCGGCGTGTAGTCCACATATTCGAGAACTTCGGGGCCGCCATGGGCGCTGAACTGGATACGTTTGGCCATCTGCACTTCTCCTGAGGTTGCATTCGCGTAGCCCCCTATCCCACTCCTAAGCTTGATCTTCGTCAACTGCGACGCAACGGAATGCAGTGGTATCCTGTGCGCCCATTTGCCGCCGACGCCCAGTGGCCTCGCGTAGCTTTGCCCGATTCAAGGTGATGCCATGACTACCCGCACCGAGGCTGTTAAAGCCTACCTGCTTGACCTGCAAGATCGTATTTGCAGCGCCCTGGAAACCTTCGAGACGGACACTCGCTTTATCGAAGACGCCTGGACCCGGCCTGCCGGCGGCGGCGGTCGCACCCGTGTGATCGAGAACGGTGCGGTGATCGAAAAGGGCGGCGTCAACTTTTCCCACGTGTTTGGCAGTGGCCTGCCACCGTCGGCCAGCGCCCATCGCCCTGAGCTAGCCGGTCGCGGCTTCGAGGCTCTGGGCGTGTCGTTGGTGATCCATCCTCACAACCCGCATGTACCGACTTCCCACGCCAATGTGCGCTTTTTCATCGCAGAAAAAGACGGCGAAGAACCGGTGTGGTGGTTTGGTGGCGGCTTTGACCTCACCCCGTACTACGGCAATGAAGAAGATTGCGTCCACTGGCACCGCGTGGCCGAGCAGGCCTGTGCGCCGTTTGGCCCGGACGTCTATTCGCGCTACAAAGCCTGGTGCGACACCTACTTTCACATCAAGCATCGCAATGAGCCCCGTGGCATCGGTGGCCTGTTCTTCGATGACTTGAACGAGTGGGGCTTCGACACCTGCTTTGCCTTCATTCGCGCCATCGGCGATGCCTATATCGACGCTTACCTGCCGATTGTGCAGCGCCGCAAGGCCATGGCCTATAACGAGCAGCAGCGCCAGTTCCAGGAGTTCCGCCGCGGCCGCTACGTTGAGTTCAACCTGGTCTATGACCGTGGCACCTTGTTTGGCCTGCAATCGGGTGGGCGCACTGAGTCGATCCTGATGTCGCTGCCTCCCCAGGTACGTTGGAGCTATGACTGGAAAGCCGAGGTCGGCAGCGAAGAAGCGCGCCTTACCGACTACTTTTTGCAAGACCGCGACTGGCTCGGCGTTGTCGCGCCCAAGGCGGCGGTGTGATGGATCGGTATGTCGTGTTCGGCAATCCCATCGGCCACAGCAAATCGCCGCTGATTCACCGTATGTTCGCCGAGCAGACTGGCGAACAACTGGACTACAGCACCTTGCTTGCGCCGCTGGAGGATTTCACCAATTGCGCCCGTGAGTTTTTCCAACAGGGCCGTGGCGCCAACGTCACCGTACCCTTCAAGGAAGAAGCCTACCGTCTGGCCAACACCTTGACCGAACGTGCCCAGCGCGCCGGGGCGGTGAACACCCTGAGCAAATTGGCTGACGGCACATTGCTGGGCGAGAACACCGACGGCGCCGGCCTGGTGCGCGACCTGACGGTGAACGCCGGGCTTAACCTGCACGGCAAGCGCATCCTGTTGCTGGGTGCCGGCGGTGCGGTGCGCGGTGCGCTGGAGCCGTTGCTGGCGCAGCAACCCTCATCGTTGATCATTGCCAACCGCACCGTGGAAAAGGCCGAGCTGCTCGCTGAGCTGTTCGACGACCTGGGCCCGGTGTCTGCCAGTGGTTTCGACTGGTTGCGTGAGCCGGTGGATGTGATCATCAACGCTACCTCGGCCAGCCTGGCAGGCGATGTACCGCCGATTGCCGGCAGCCTGGTCGAACCGGGCAAGACGTTCTGCTACGACATGATGTACGCCAAAGAGCCCACCGCGTTTTGTCGGTGGGCCACGGAACACGGCGCAGCGGTGGTAATGGATGGCTTGGGCATGCTGGTGGAGCAGGCGGCCGAAGCTTTCTTCCTGTGGCGCGGGGTGCGCCCTGATTCTGCGCCGGTACTGGCCGAACTGCGCCGTCAGTTGGCCTGATACAGATACAAAATATGGGAGGGGGCTTGCCCCCGATTGCTGCCTGTCAGCTACCGATATGTTGGCTGACACACCGCTATCGGGGGGCAAGCCCCCTCCCACATTTTGATCGTGTTCAGTCTTCGAAATGGATGGGGCAACTGTTGGCCCCTTCCAATTTTCTTAACTCCTCGATTACCTGCGGCCTGGCCCGACGCAATGTCAGGCTGCGTCCCTGCCCCGCCAACCGCCGCGCCTCCTGATGCAGCATCTCCACCCCGGAATAGTCGATAAAGTTGATCTGCTGCGCCTCGATCACCACCCGTTCGCCCTGCAAGCTTTGCAGTCGCACTTGCAGGTAATGGCTAGCACCAAAAAAGATCGAGCCGCCCACTCGCAACACATCCTCCTCACCGTCGCGCCATTGCTGAACCCGTGGTTGCGAGGTGCGCTTGAGATAGAAAAACAGCGACGCCAGCACCCCGGCATAAATGGCCGTTTGCAGTTCCAGCAGCAAGGTGGCGACACACGTCAGGCTCATCACCACGAATTCGGCGCGACTGACTCGGAATAATGCTCGAATGCCCCGGTGGTCTATCAGGCCCCAGCAAATCAGCAGGATGCTCGCCGCCATGCTTGGGATTGGGATATGTGCGATCAACGCCGCGCCAAATAACGCGAATAACGTCACCCACAGTGCCGAAAACACCCCCGCCAACGGCGAGCAGGCGCCCGCCTCGTAGCTGAGGCCCGAGCGGGTGAAGGAGCCCGCCGACAGGTAGCCGGAGAAAAATCCGCCGACGATGTTGGATAAACCCTGGGCGCGCACTTCCTGGTTGGCGTCGAGCAACTGTTGCGAGCGGGCTGACAGCGAACGGGCGATCGACAGGCTGGTCACCAACCCCAGCATCCCCACCGCTACAGCGCTGGGCAGCAAGCGCAAGATCAGGTCCAGGTCCATCGGCAACGGGCTGAACGGCGGCAGCTTGCCGATAAACGCACTGACCAATGCCACATGCCCGAACATTGCCGGCCACAGCCATGCTGCGACGCTGCCCAGGGTCAGGGCGATCAGCAGCGTTGGCCAGCGTGGCATCAGATACTTGAGCAATGCACCAGCCAGTAAAGTGCCAAGCCCCAGGGCGAGGGAAGCGTGGTCCCACTCTGCCCCATGGTCGATCAGCGCCAGCAGGCTATTGATGGCTGTGGCCTGGCTCGGCAAATCCAGCCCCATCAGATTGGGCAACTGCCCCAGGGCGATGACCACGGCCGCGCCCAGGGTGAAACCCAGCACCACCGAATGGGAGACAAAATTCACCAGCGCGCCGAAGCGCAGCAAGCCGAGCAGCCACTGGAAAACCCCGGCGAGGAAGGTCAGTAACAGGATCAGCGTGATGTAGTCCTGGGAGCCCGGCACGGCCAGGGGGCTGATGCTGGCGTAAAGCACAATGGAAATGGCCGCCGTAGGCCCGCAGATCAGGTGCCAGGACGAGCCCCACAGGCATGCGATCAACACCGGGATGATCGCGGCATAGAGCCCGTATTCCGGCGGCAGGCCGGCGATCAGCGCGTAGGCAATCGACTGCGGCAAGGCAAGCACGGCGCCACTGAGGCCGACGATCGCATCCCGGCCGACGCTGGCGCGGGTTTGGCGCGGGAGCCAGCTGAGGAAGGGGAAGAGTGTATGGCGGTTGGGCCGGGGCATCGCAGGCTCGGGTAGAAGGTTTGGCTTAGAGTATCAGTACACACCGGCTCCCTGTGGGAGGGGGCTTGCTCCCGATAGCGGTGTTTGAGCCAATACATTCATAGCTGATAGGCCGTCATCGGGGGCAGTCCCCTACCACATTTGGATCGAGGCGCATCTTAGAGTTGAGCTTTTACCGCGGGCAACGCATCCTGGCCATCCAGGGTTTTCACGCCGTCGAGCCACTTGTCCAACACCGCCGGGTTGGCCTTGACCCACGCCTTGGCTGCCTCGGCATTGCTGACCTTGTTATTGGCCACCTCAGCCATGACGCTGTTCTCCATCTCCTGGGTAAAACTCAGGTTGGTGAGCAGTTTTCCCACATTCGGGCAGGCCTGTGCGTAACCCTTGCGGGTCAAGGTATACACGCTGCCGGTGTCGCCAAAGTACTTTTCGCCGCCCTTGAGGTAACGCATTTTCAACTGCACGTTCATCGGGTGCGGCGTCCAGCCGAGGAAGGTGACGAAACGCTGTCTCTTCACCGCCCGCGAGACTTCGGCGAGCATCGCCTGCTCGCTGGATTCGATCAGTTTCCACTGGCCAAGATCAAAGTCATTTTTCTTGATGATCTCCTGCAGCGAGAGATTCGCTGGCGCGCCAGAGCCGATGCCGTAGATTTTCTTATCGAACTTGTCGGCAAACTTGTTCAGGTCGGAAAACTCATGCACCCCGGCGTCCCATACGTAATCCGGCACGGCGAGGGTGAACTCGGTGCCGTCGAGGTTCTTCGCCAGTTGCACCACATCGCCGTTGACCACGAACTTGTCGTAGAAACCCTGTTGCGCCGGCATCCAGTTGCCGAGGAATACATCTACCTGGCCGTCCTTGAGGCCGCCAAAGATAATCGGCACCGCCAGAGTGTCTACCTTGGGTTTGTAACCCATGCCCGTCAGCAAAAAGCCAGTAATGGCGTTGGTGGCGGCAATGTCGCTCCAGCCTGGATCGGCCATCTTTACCGTGTCACAACTGGCGTCCGCGTATACGTTGGCGCTGGTCAGCGCCAGCATGCCCAGCACAACCGTCAACTTTTGCATGGCCTTCCCTCTGTCTATTTATTGGTTTTGGCAGGGTTGTGGATAACGTGCCTTGCGCTCCAGGTCGTCGAGGTCGATATGGTTGCGCATGTACTGCTGACTGGCGTCCACCAGTGGCTGGTGGTCCCAGCTCTTCAGCTTGCCTTGGGTCAGCGCCTCGAACACCAGGCGGCGACGGCGTTGGCTGGCGAGCACCTGCTGGTGGATCGCCGGGATGTCCCATTTAGCCCGCGCTTCACGCAAAAACGCTTCGAACAACGCCCGGTGTTCCGGTGACTCGCTGAGGTTCTCCCGCTCGTGCGGGTCGTTGTGCACATCGAACAGTAGACAAGGATCGTCTTCGCTGTAGATGAATTTGTAGGCGCCCCGGCGAATCATCATCAACGGGCTGATAGTGCCTTCGGCCATGTATTCGCCAAACACTTCGTCGTGCCCGCCCTGCCCCTGCAAGTGCGGGACCAGCGAACGGCCGTCCAGTGGCAGGCATGGGTCCAGCTCGCCACCGGCCAGTTCTACCAGGGTTGGCAACAGGTCAGCGGTGGACACGGCCTGAGTGACGCGGCCAGCGGCGAACTGCCCCGGCGCACTGATCAGCAGCGGTACGCGGGCGGCCATTTCGAACCAGTGCATTTTGTACCAGAGGCCGCGTTCGCCGAGCATGTCGCCATGGTCGCCGGAGAAGATGATGAGGGTGTCGTCGGCCAGGCCGGTGTCTTCCAGGGTTTGCAGGAGCTTGCCGACATTGCTGTCGATGTAGCTGCACGCCCCGAAGTAGGCGCGGCGCGCATCGCGGATCTTGTCCACAGGCAGCGGTTTGTCCCACAAGTCATAGACCTTGAGTAAACGCTGGGAGTGTGGATCCAAATCTCCTTGCGCCGGCGCTGCAGGCAAAGGGATGTCGGCGTCTTCGTACAGATCCCAGAACGGCTTGGGAATGGTGTAGGGGTCGTGGGGATGGGTCATCGACACGGTCAGGCAGAACGGCTGGTCGCTGTCCTCGCGGATATGATCGAACAGGTACTGCTGGGCCTTGAACACCACCTCTTCGTCGAAATCCAGCTGGTTGGTGCGCACACACGGGCCCGCTTGCAGCACCGAGGACATGTTGTGGTACCAGGTGGGGCGTACGTCCGGTTCATCCCAGTTCACTGCCCAGCCATAGTCGGCCGGGTAGATGTCGCTGGTCAGGCGTTCTTCGTAGCCGTGCAATTGGTCGGGGCCGCAAAAGTGCATCTTGCCCGACAATGCGGTGCGGTAGCCGAGGCGTCGCAGATAGTGGGCATAGGTCGGCACATCGGCGGGGAAATCGGCGGCGTTGTCGTAGGCGCCGATCTTGCTCGGCAACTGGCCGCTGACCAGGGTGAAGCGCGACGGTGCGCACAACGGGCTGTTGCAGTAAGCGGCGTCGAATACCACGCCTTGAGCAGCGAGGCGGCTGAGGTTGGGCAACTTGATCGGGGACGGCCCGTAGAACGGCAGCATTGGCGCGGCCATTTGATCAGCCATGATGAAAAGAATGTTCTTGCGCTTCATGGGTTCTCGGCATTCCATAGGCGGTGTTTATGCGAATGATCATGCAGCCCAAGAAATATTGGGTAAAGCCCATGAAGAGCAATGTCTAGGATAAGTAAAACTTATGTATGAAGCGCTGGGTGACCTTTCCCTCGATCTGCTGCGTGCCTTTGAAGCGGCGGCGCGCCACCGCAGTTTCACCGCCGCCGCGATGGAACTGGGCACCACCCAGCCGGCCGTCAGCCAGCAGATCAAGCGTCTTGAAGAGCAATTGGCAATCCGCCTGTTTGACCGCATTTATCGCGGTATCGAATTGACCGACGCCGGCGCGCTGCTGTTCGAGCATGTGCAAAGCGGCTTGCAGAGCATCAACCAGGGCCTTAGCGCCATTTCCCAGCAAGACCAGCATGAAGTGCTGCAGGTGGCCACCGACTTCGCCTTCGCGGCGTATTGGCTGATGCCGCGCCTGCACCGTTTCCACCAAGCCAACCCGCAGGTGGATGTCAGCCTGGTGACCAGTGAGCGCAACCACGCCACCCTGCGCAGCGATATCGATGTGGCGGTACTGTTTGGCGATGGTCGCTTCAAGCAGGGCGACAGCCTCTGGCTGTTCAATGAGGAGGTGTTCCCGGTGTGCAGTCCGCAATGGCTCAAGGGCCAGGCTGCGCCACTGACGGTGCAGACCTTGCAGGACTACCCGTTGCTGCACCTGCGCCAGGAAAACAACAGCCAGTGGTTCGACTGGAGCGGGGTATTCCGTGAACTGGGCATCACCGCTGCGCCGACTCCTGGCCAACTGCGTTTCGACAACTACACCTTGCTGATCCAGGCCGCGATTGCTGGTCAGGGTGTGGCCATCGGCTGGCGCCACTTGGTGGATAACCTGCTGGAGCAAAACTGGCTGTGTCGACCAATCAGCGACACCGTGACCTCGCGGTTCGGCTATTACGTGGTGCAGCCCCAGCGCAAGCGCCGGGGGCGATTGGTCGAGCGCTTTGTCGAGTGGCTGGTGGCTGAGCAGGCCAGCAGTGCGCAGTCGTTGACCGGGCTGGCCCTGCCATCGATTGCGGTCTAGGATCGGCGCATATTGGATCCGGAGTCCGTCATGCAACGTATCAAGGGCTACCACGCCCACATCTACTTCGATGCCAGCACTATCGAACAGGCCCGTACCCTATGTGAAGACGCGGCCAGGCTGTTTCCCCTGCGCATGGGCCGTGTGCACGAGAAGCCGGTGGGCCCGCACCCGGATTGGAGCTGCCAGCTGGCATTCGAGCCGGAATACATCGGTGTGGTATTGCCGTGGCTGGCGCTGCATCGCAATGGTTTGGTGGTGTTCCTGCACCCTGAAACCGGCGATGACTTGAAGGATCACACCGACTACGCGGTCTGGATGGGGGCCATTCGCGAATTGAATTTGTCGGTTTTTTAACCTTCCTTATCAGATAAAGCCTTGCGTCTCCGTCGCAAAAATCCGGGAGAGCTGTAGGACTTATCTTGTCTTGTCTCATTATGTGGGATTGATATTTATATATTGAGATATCCCTGGACGTAGGTTTATATTCGCCCATCTGCTTTTTTCAGCACCCACACATTTCAGGTGAAGCGATGCAGGCGCAATTGATCGCGCTCGATTGGGGGACCAGCTCCCTTCGTGCTTACAAACTCGGCCCCGCAGGCGTAGTGCTGGAACAACGCTCGCTGGCCTCGGGCATCATGCATTTGCCCAGCGAACCCCGAAGCATCGCCGGCGTTGACTGCACTAACGGCTTTGAGTTGGCGTTCGATACCGCCTGTGGCGATTGGCTCGACGCCCAACCGGGCTTGCCGGTGATCGCCTGCGGCATGGTCGGCAGCGCCCAGGGTTGGAGCGAAGCGGCTTATCGCAGCACCCCTGTAGATGTCGCCGGCCTCGGCCAAGCGTTGCACTGCGTACGCAGCTTGCGCGCAGTGGATGTGCATATCGTGCCGGGGGTGATTGAACAGGTTGGCCTGCCCAATGTGATGCGTGGCGAAGAAACCCAGGTGCTCGGCGTGTTGCAAGGCCTTGGTGCCCAGGTGTTGATTGGGCTGCCCGGCAGCCATTCCAAATGGGTCGAGGTGGTCGAAGGTCGCATTACTCATTTCGACACCTTCATGACAGGTGAACTGTTTGCGATATTGAGCAAGCACAGCATCCTGGGTCGCACCCAACAGCCGTGCGAGCAGTTCCAGGCCGAGGCTTTCGATCGCGGTGTGCAGGTGGCGCTTTCAAAAGACGGCGAGCGTGGCGTGCTGTCGACGCTGTTCAGTGCCCGTACCCTGGGGCTGACCGCTGAACTGGCGCCCGAGCAGCAGCCCGACTACCTGTCCGGCCTGCTGATTGGCCACGAACTCGCCGGCTTGCCAGACAGCGCCAAACATAAACCCATCATCCTGGTGGGCGCGGCACCCCTCTGCGTCCGCTATCAACGCGCCCTCGCCCTTTGCGGTTTTGCCCACGTGAGTCTGGCGCAGGAAGCCACCGAACGCGGCCTGTGGCAATTGGCCGTGGCGGCTGGGCTCATTCAACCTGTAACGGAGGCCTGACATGCTCAAGCAAGCACTCGCGCAAAACGGTTTGATCGCAATCCTGCGCGGCATACGCCCGGATGAAGCTCAGGCTATCGGTAAGGTGCTGTACGACGCGGGTTTTCGGGTGATCGAAGTCCCGCTCAATTCGCCCGACCCGTACACCAGTATCCGCACCCTGCGCGACAGCCTGCCCGCCGATTGCCTGATCGGCGCCGGCACGGTGTTGACGCCGGAACAGGTCGAGCAGGTCAAGGCTGCGGGTGGTCAGGTGATCGTCATGCCCCATAGCGATGCCAAGGTCTTGCGTGCCGCCAAGGCGGCGGGCCTGTATTTGTCGCCTGGCGTGGCCACTCCCACAGAAGCTTTTGCTGCACTGGCCGAAGGCGCCGATGTATTGAAGCTGTTCCCGGCCGAGCAAATCGGCCCGGCAGTGATCAAGGCATGGCTGGCGGTATTGCCGGCTGGCACCTTGTTGCTACCGGTGGGCGGCGTTACCCCGGACAACATGCAGGTGTTCATCGACGCCGGTGCCAAGGGGTTCGGGTTGGGTTCCGGGCTGTTCAAGCCGGGAATGACAGTGGATCAGGTCGCGAGCCATGCCCAGGCTTATGTCGCCGCCTGGAAAGCCCTGAGCTGATATCAAATTCCGCGCCCACAGGCGCTGCATCTATAAGAGAGACAAGAGATGAAAATCACCAAACTGACGACCTTTATCGTCCCGCCGCGCTGGTGCTTCCTCAAGATTGAAACCGACCAGGGTGTGACTGGCTGGGGTGAGCCTGTGGTCGAAGGCCGCGCTCACACCGTCGCGGCCGCCGTCGAAGAACTGTCCGACTACCTGATCGGCAAAGACCCACGCAATATCGAAGACATCTGGACCGTGCTCTATCGCGGCGGCTTCTACCGTGGCGGAGCCGTGCACATGAGCGCCCTCGCCGGCATCGACCAGGCCCTGTGGGATATCAAGGGCAAGGCCCTCGGCGTGTCGGTCAGCGATCTGCTGGGCGGCCAGGTGCGCGACAAGATCCGCGTGTACTCGTGGATCGGCGGTGACCGCCCCGCCGACACCGCCCGCGCCGCCAAAGAGGCCGTGGCCCGTGGTTTCACTGCGGTAAAAATGAACGGTACCGAAGAATTGCAGTTCGTCGACAGCTTCGAAAAAGTCGACCTGGCCCTGGCCAACGTCGCGGCCGTGCGTGATGCGGTCGGCCCTAACGTAGGTATCGGTGTCGACTTCCATGGCCGTGTGCACAAGCCCATGGCCAAGGTGCTGATGAAAGAGCTCGACCCCTACAAGCTGATGTTCATCGAAGAGCCGGTGCTCAGCGAAAACTACGAGGCGTTGAAAGAATTGGCACCGCTGACCAGTACGCCGATTGCCCTGGGCGAGCGCCTGTTCTCGCGTTGGGATTTCAAGCGCGTGCTCAGCGAAGGCTATGTCGACATCATCCAGCCGGATGCTTCTCACGCGGGCGGTATTACCGAAACCCGCAAGATCGCCAACATGGCCGAGGCCTACGACGTGGCCTTGGCCCTGCATTGCCCGCTCGGCCCAATCGCGCTGGCGGCGTGCCTGCAGTTGGATGCGGTTTGCTACAACGCGTTTATCCAGGAGCAGAGCCTGGGTATTCACTACAACGAGAGCAATGACCTGCTCGACTATGTGCGTGACCCTGGGGTATTTGACTATGACCAGGGCTTTGTGAAGATTCCGAACGGGCCGGGCCTTGGCATCGAGATCAACGAGGAATATGTGGTTGAGCGCGCGGCTATCGGCCATCGCTGGCGTAACCCGATCTGGCGTCATGCCGATGGCAGTTTTGCCGAGTGGTGATTTCTGACTGACGCAACTGAGGTTCAAAAATGTGGGAGGGGGCTTGCTCCCGATAGCGGTAAATCTGCCACCGACGATGTCGACTGACACTCAGCCATCGGGTGCAAGTCGAATCGTCGCACCGCCCCTCCCACATTTCTAACCGCGTTTATTCAGTTAGACCTATCCTCAATAAACATAAGAAGAGGCACCCCCCCCCATGCATCCTGAATCCCTTCCCGGGCAGGCTTCTTTAGTCACGCCCAGCCGAAAGCGTTTCTTCATCATGGTGCTGCTGTTTATCACCGTGGTTATCAACTACCTCGACCGCAGCAACCTGTCGATTGCCGCCCCGGCGCTGACCAGCGACCTGGGTATCGACCCGGTGCAGGTCGGGCTGATTTTCTCGGCGTTCGGCTGGACTTACGCGGCCATGCAAATCCCCGGCGGCTGGCTGGTAGACCGCGTGCCGCCGCGTATTCTGTATACGGTCGCCCTGCTGCTGTGGTCGATTGCCACCGTCATGCTCGGTTTCGCCGCCAGCTTCATCGCGCTGTTCGTGTTGCGCATGGCGGTGGGCGCATTGGAAGCACCGGCCTATCCGATCAACAGTCGTGTGGTCACCACTTGGTTTCCTGAGCGCGAGCGCGCGACCGCGATTGGCGTCTACACCTCCGGGCAATTCGTTGGCCTGGCGTTCCTCACGCCGGTCCTGGCCTGGCTGCAACACCAATACGGTTGGCACATGGTGTTTGTCGTCACTGGGGGTGTCGGCATCCTGTGGGCCGCGATCTGGTACGCGGTGTATCGCGAGCCGAAGGATTTCAAGGGCGCCAATGCGGCTGAAATCCAATTGATCCGTGACGGCGGTGGCCTGGTAGACATGCAGGCACAAACCGCCAAGGCGCCTTTCAGTTGGGTCGACCTGGGGATCGTGTTGAGCAAGCGCAAACTCTGGGGCATCTACCTGGGCCAGTTCTGCCTGAACTCCACGCTGTGGTTCTTCCTGACCTGGTTCCCGACGTACCTGGTGAAGTATCGCGGCATGGACTTCATCCAGTCAGGCTTGCTGGCATCATTGCCGTTCCTCGCCGCGTTTGTGGGCGTGCTGTGTTCGGGAGTGTTTTCCGATTGGCTGATTCGCCGTGGAGCCTCGGTGGGCTTTGCGCGCAAGCTGCCGATCATCAGCGGCCTGCTGATTTCTACGGCGATCATCGGCGCCAACTACGTAGACTCCATGGCGTGGGTCATCGCGTTCCTGGCGGTGGCGTTTTTCGGCAATGGCCTGGCATCGATCACCTGGTCATTGGTTTCGACCCTGGCGCCTGCGCGGTTGCTGGGGCTGACCGGGGGCGTGTTCAACTTCATCGGTAACCTGGCAGCGATTGCCACGCCTATCGTGATTGGCTTTCTAGCCAGCGGCGATTCGTTTGCGCCGGCGATTACCTATATTGCGGTACTGGCATTGCTTGGTGCGCTTTCCTACATATTGCTCGTAGGCAAAGTCGAGCGGATCGAGCTGTAAAAGCGGGCGACCTCAGGGTCGCCCTTTTTCGAGCTACGGCACCGACATCTCGTTACGAAAAATATGGCGTGGGTCCCAGCGCTGCTTGGTACGCCGTAATCGGCTTTCGATGATCAGGTCGGGGAAGAAGGTTTGGTACCACTGAGGGTTTTTACCGTTGGCCGGGTTGCCTCCCACGTAGGTCATATCGAGGTCGGGGTAGTTGATGTAGCAACCTTCGAACTCATTGTTGATCGGTACGCCCTGGTCAGTGGCAAACGCGTTGAAATACAGCCCTTGGATCCAGTCGGCATGAGCTTGATCCGAGGCGGCGCTGTCATCGCGCCAGTAACATTGTGGCTGCCACTTGAGGTAGGAGGAGCGCTGTGCTGCTGAGGATTCCCTGCGCACAGGCCCGCTGGCGGCATTGATCTGGCCACCGAAAGACTGAATCTGGACAAGGCTTTGTGTCAGGTGCTTGTCTGGGTCTGGCCAGTTCAATGTGGACCAGATGGCGTCCAGTACCTGAGGGGTGAATGGGCCCTTTTGGTAAGCCGACTTATAGCGCCCGCGCTGGTTGTCCCCTGAGCCATTCAACGTCTGTTGGCACACCAGCCAATCCAGGCGCTGCTCGGCTGCCTTCGCGGTCGAGACTGAGTCGATGGTGCGACCAGTGGCGGTGCCGGGCGGCAGATGGATGACATGAAACGGCACCAGCGATTCGGTGGCGGGCAGGCCAATGGCGGTGAGCATCCTGCTCACAAAGTCATTGAAGGGTGCCCGGTCGTTCAGTTCCCCATCCTTGTCCACATAGTGAATGCCCAAGGTCATGTTGCCCGTGTGCCGGTGGCGCATCTCCAATTTGGTCGCCAGCCCCCAGGTGTCCGGGTTGGCTTGATTACTGGCGAACCATGACTGATAGGCCACCAGCAGGTTATCGAGTGCAGGCTTGGTCAGTACGGACCAGTCCCATTCCAGCACCAGCCACAGCACCTCCTTCGGTGCCGGTGGCAGGTCTTTGAAGTAGTAGCTGGTGATGATGCCGAACTGCCCGCCGCCCGCACCACAGCACGCAGCGAACAGGTCCAGTTCATCCTGGCTGGCGCTGTCCCTGGAAACGTGACGCGCTTCCAGGCCTATGCCTTGGCTGTCAGGCACCAGGATGTCCACACCGCTCAGCCAGTCACACACCAGACCATATTTGCGCGACAGCAGCCCATAGCCGCCCCCGCAAATGTGCCCGCCCAGGCCCACCGAATAACACGATCCCCCTGGCAGGGTCTTGTTGGCCAGTTTGTATAACGCCACGTAGACATCCCAGTTTTGGGCACCGGCTTCCAGGCGAAAGCTATAGCGTTCAGTTGCTGCGGGGTCCAGATCGGAACCGATTTGCCCGTCAGCGTCGTAGACCACTTGGTTCAGCGCACTGATGTCCAGGATCGACAGCACCTCATGGGGGCTGTCGGGCATCTTGTTGGCGACAAAACCTTCGTAGCAATGGCCCCCGCTGCGCACGGTAATGCGCCCGTCGGGTTGGGCCAATGCCTGTGCGGCGGCGTCAATGATGTCTTGCGGACTGTGACAGAGGTAGATCAGGTTGGCGCCGTTGGGCGAGGACTGGCCCTGTACGTTGCCGAGTGGCCAGCGCAGGTTGAAACCTTTTTGCAACGTTGAATGACGGCGGTCTGAAGGGGTGATGAGATCAAATGCCATGATGTACTCCTGAAGAGACAAAGATGACTTCTGATGCGGCTAACTTAACGACCGGGGGCAAGGACTGCGTGGCCTGCGAGGGTGGTTAGACGACAAAGGGCACGAAGCGCGTTAAAAGAAGGCGGGCAACATGCCCGCCTCCGTTGAAGCCTAGCTGATTAGCCGAAAGGCGCTCGGATAGAGGAATTACATTTACGTGCGGGCGTTACGCACACCTTCCGACAGCGCCGCGCACAGGCTCAATACGCCATCAATGGCTTGCTGGTCATTTTTGGCGTTGGCGATGTGATCAATCAGCGCCGACCCCACCACTACACCGTCGGCCAGGCGTGCAATGGCCGCTGCCTGGTCCGGCGTGCGTATGCCAAAGCCGATGCTGATCGGCAGGTCGGTATGACGACGCAGGCGGGTCACGGCTTCTTCGACATGCTCCAGGGTGGCGGCACCGGCACCGGTCACACCGGCCACCGACACGTAATATACAAAGCCGGAGCTGCCGTTGAGTACGGTGGGCAGGCGTATGTCATCGGTGGTCGGGGTGGTCAGGCGGATAAAATCGATGCCCGCGGCCTGGGCCGGGTCGCACAGTTCGCCGTTATGCTCAGGCGGCATGTCGACCACGATCAGGCCGTCGACGCCGGCTGCCTTGGCATCGGCAATGAACTGTGGCACTCCGTATTTGTGGATCGGGTTGAAATAGCCCATCAACACCAGTGGGGTGTCGTTGTTGTCCTGGCGAAATTCGCGGACCATTTGCAGGGTTTTCACCAGGTTCTGCTTGGCGGTCAGCGCACGGATATTGGCCAGTTGAATAGCCGGGCCGTCAGCCATCGGGTCAGTGAAGGGCATGCCCAGCTCGATCACATCGGCGCCGGCGGCCGGCAGGCCCTTGAGGATCGCCAGCGAGGTGTCATAACCCGGGTCGCCGGCGGTGACGAAGGTCACCAGGGCGGCGCGGTTTTGTTCCTTGAGTTGCGCGAAGCGGGTTTGCAGGCGGCTCATTTAGTGTTTCTCCTGCTGAGACTGTTCCATGTGGTGCATCACGGTCTGCATGTCTTTGTCGCCACGGCCGGACAGGTTGACCACCATCAGGTGATCCTTCGGCAAGGTCGGTGCGCGCTTGAATACTTCTGCCAGGGCGTGGGCGCTTTCCAGCGCAGGGATAATCCCTTCCAGGCGGCAGCACTTGTGGAAGGCGTCCAAGGCTTCGTCGTCGGTCACCGAGGTGTACTGGACGCGGCCGATATCATGCAACCAGGCGTGTTCAGGGCCGATGCCTGGGTAGTCGAGGCCAGCGGAAATTGAGTGGGCGTCGATGATCTGGCCGTCGTCGTCCTGCAGCAGGAAGGTGCGGTTGCCGTGCAGCACGCCCGGTACGCCGCCATTGAGGCTGGCGGCGTGCTTGCCGGTTTCGATGCCATGGCCGGCCGCTTCAACACCGATGATCTCGACGCTGGTGTCATCCAGGAACGGGTGGAACAGGCCCATGGCGTTGGAGCCGCCGCCGATGCATGCCACCAGGCTGTCCGGCAGGCGGCCTTCCTGGGCTTGCAGCTGGGTACGGGTTTCCTTACCGATCACGGCCTGGAAGTCGCGCACCATCGCCGGGTAAGGGTGTGGGCCGGCCACGGTGCCGATCAGGTAGAAGGTGCTGTCGACGTTGGTTACCCAATCACGCAGGGCTTCGTTCATCGCATCTTTCAGAGTACCGGTGCCGGCGACCACCGGAATCACTTCGGCGCCCAGCAGCTTCATGCGGAACACGTTGGCCTGCTGGCGCTCGATGTCAGTGGTGCCCATGTAGATTACACATTGCAGGCCAAAGCGTGCGGCGACAGTGGCGGTGGCCACGCCGTGCATGCCGGCGCCGGTCTCGGCGATGATGCGTTTCTTGCCCATGCGCCGCGCCAGCAGGATCTGGCCGATGCAATTGTTGATCTTATGCGCGCCGGTGTGGTTGAGCTCTTCGCGCTTGAGGTAGATCTTGGCGCCGCCACAGAACTCGGTCAGGCGTTCGGCGAAGTACAGCGGGCTGGGGCGTCCGACGTAGTCGCGCTGGAAGTAGGCCAGTTCTTCATTGAACGCCGGATCCACCTTGGCAGCTTCGTATTCACGGGCCAGGTCGAGAATCAACGGCATCAAGGTTTCAGCGACGTAGCGGCCACCGAACCCACCAAACAGGCCGTTGGCGTCAGGGCCGTTGCGTAGATCGGTCTGGGACTGAGTCATGGGACGCTCCAGGGAAGAATGTGTTTAAGAGGCAATGACGGCCACTCTACCCCTGACGCTGTAGCCTGAAAACCGATAAGATCGCCTCAACCTGTCAGGAAAACTCACAGATGAGCCGCGACCTTCCACCCCTCAACGCCTTGCGCGCATTTGAAGCCACCGCCCGCCTCAACAGCGTCAGCCAGGCCGCCGAGCAATTGCACGTGACACATGGTGCGGTGAGCCGCCAGTTAAAAGTGCTTGAAGAACACTTGGGGGTAAGCCTGTTCGTCAAGGAAGGACGAGGCCTCAAACTCACAGATGCGGGCGTGAGGCTGCGAGATGCCAGCGCCGAGGCGTTCGAGCGTTTGCGGGACGTGTGCGCTGAGCTCACCCAGAGCAGCGCCGATGCGCCTTTCGTGCTCGGTTGTTCGGGCAGTTTGCTGGCGCGTTGGTTTATTCCGCGCCTGGGGCGATTGAATGCGGATTTGCCGGACTTGCGCTTGCACCTGTCTGCCGGCGAAGGTGACCTTGACCCTCGTCGCCCTGGGTTGGACGCGCTGCTGGTATTTGCCGAGCCGCCGTGGCCGGCGGATATGCAGGTGTATGAACTGGCCAGCGAACGCATCGGTCCGGTCATGAGCCCGCGTTTTGACGGTTATGAACAGTTGCGCCTGGCACCGGCATCGGCCTTGGCTGATGAAGCGCTATTGCACACCACGTCGCGGCCCCAAGCCTGGCCCAGTTGGGCGCGTCAACACGATATCGAACCCGGCGCGTTGAAATTCGGCCAGGGATTTGAGCATTTGTATTATTTGCTGGAAGCGGCAGTTGCAGGGTTGGGCGTGGCGATCGCGCCAGAACCGCTGGTGGCAGAGGACCTGCGTGCGGGTCGCCTGGTGGCGCCGTGGGGTTTCAGCGAAACCCCGGCGCACCTGGCGTTGTGGCTACCCAAGCGCGCCGCGGATGGGCGCGCCGGGCAGTTGGCGCAATGGCTCAAGGCCGAGCTGATGCGCCAACCGCTATAGCCGGTAAATCAGTCGCCGCGCTTGCACAGCAGGTAAGCCGCCAGCAGACCCAGCGCGCCAACGGCGACGCCGGCGGTGGTCCATGGATGCTCTTGTGCGTAGTCCCGGGTGGCAACACCGGTTTCGCGGATTTTGACTTTGCTTTCTTCATAGGCATCGCTGATCAGATGACGAGAGTGCTTGAGGGCGTTCTCGGCATTGCTTTTCAGGGCCTTCAGCGTTTTGCGCGACTCATCGGATGCATCATCCTTGAGGCTCTCAAGGGACTTGAGCAGGCTCGAGATCTCGGCTTCCATGCTTTCCAGCGACGCTTTGCGTAAAGAAGTGTTGGCCATGTGAACATCTCCTGAAGTGATTGAGTGGCGTGTGTAGATACCGACTGCGGCGGTTTCAGAAAGTGCAGTAATTCTGAACTTTCACCTCTCAACGGTCGCCAGAAGCAGTACGAGTATTCACTGCTAGTCTTGATTAACGACCCCTAGGAGAAACGCCATGAGTGATCATCACACCTACAAGAAAGTCGAACTGGTGGGTTCTTCCACCACCAGCATTGAAGATGCGATCAACAATGCCCTGGCCGAGGCCAATAAAAGCATCAAGCACCTGGAGTGGTTTGAGGTGACCGAAACCCGTGGTCACATCAAGGATGGCAAGGCCGCGCACTTTCAGGTCACGCTTAAGGTGGGATTCCGAATTGCCAGTAGTTAATCGGCTGAGTTGAACTTTGACCGCTGGCCGATTGCCATAACCTGCGCTACAAACAACGGGTGCCGACGCGATGAGCGTCGGCACGCTCTTTCGATCAGCGCAAGGAAAGTAACGGATGAAGAAGTTTCTGTTGGCGGTAGGTTTGTTGAGCATTGCGGGCACGGCCCTGGCGGCGGGCAAGCCTTGTGAAGAGCTGAAAAGCGAAATTGCAGCGAAAATCGACGCCAAGGGCGCGTCGGGTTATTCGCTGGAAGTGGTGGATAAAGGCGCTTCGACCGACGCTGAAGTGGTCGGCACTTGCGAAGGTGGCACCAAGGAAATCGTCTACAAACGCGGTTAATCCCGTGTTGCAGACATAAAAAACCGACGCAGGTGCGTCGGTTTTTTTTCGTCTGGGTTCAGCCTTTCATAACCTGTGCCAGCAACTCGTAGGAATGAATCCGGTCGGCGTGCTCGTACAAGTCACTGGTGAAGATCAGCTCATCGGCGCCGGTCTGCTCGATCAACACCTCCAGCTTGGCGCGGATCTTCGCCGGGCTGCCGACCATGGCCAGGCCGAGGAAGCTTGCGACCGCGTCTTTTTCATGGGGCAACCACAGGCCATCCATGGTTTTTACCGGTGGGCGCTGTACCAGGCTCTGGCCGCGCATCAGCGCGAGGATACGCTGATACACCGAGGTGGCCAGGTAATCGGCCTGTTCATCGGTATCCGCCGCCACCAGAGGAATGCCGAGCATCACGTAGGGCTTGTCCAACACTGCCGACGGCTTGAAGTGATTGCGGTACACGCGAATCGCCTCATGCATCAAGCGCGGTGCGAAATGGGAGGCGAAGGCGTAGGGCAAACCCCGCTCACCGGCCAATTGCGCGCTGAACAGGCTTGAACCCAGCAGCCACACCGGCACGTTGGTGCCGGTACCCGGTACGGCGATCACCCGTTGATCGGGCGTACGTGGGCCCAGGTAGGCCATCAATTCGGCCACATCCTCGGGGAAATCATCGGCACTGCCTGAGCGTTCACGGCGCAGGGCGCGGGCAGTCATCTGGTCGGAGCCGGGCGCACGGCCCAGGCCCAGGTCAATACGGCCGGGGTAGAGGCTTTCCAGGGTGCCGAACTGCTCGGCGATCACCAGCGGTGCGTGGTTAGGCAGCATGACCCCGCCGGAACCCACGCGGATGGTCGAAGTGCCGCCGGCCAGGTAGCCGAGCAGTACCGAGGTGGCCGAACTGGCGATGCCGTCCATATTGTGGTGCTCAGCTACCCAGAAACGGTGGAAGCCGAATTTTTCCACGTGCTGGGCCAGGTCCAGGGAATTGCGCAGCGACTGCGCTGGGTTGCCGTCGGCGCGCACGGGCACCAGGTCGAGGGTCGAAAATTTTACGTCGGACAGCGATTTCATAAGCCTGCTTCTCCAAAGGGGCGCACAGGCTTTTTTTATCGAGCCAAAACCTGCCGCGGCATGTGCATGCCCTATGCAATGAGGGCATATACCCGAGATTCAATAGTACGCGAGAAATTTCCTACTTAATCACTAGGTTTTTCTTACGAGTGAACTTTGCCGTGGCGTCTATCCTCAGAACCCTTACTGACACAAAACCACCGTTCGAGGAGAAAGCTATGAGCATCGTTAAAAAGGCATCCGCGCATTGGGAAGGTGATCTGAAGACCGGCCTGGGTTCCATTTCCACGGAAACCGGCGTACTGCGCGAAGCGCCCTACGGCTTCAAGGCCCGTTTCGAGGGCGGCAAGGGTACCAACCCTGAAGAACTGATCGGCGCGGCTCACGCCGGCTGTTTCTCCATGGCGTTTTCCATGATTCTCGGCGATGCAGGGCTCAAAGCCGACAGCATCGACACCCAGGCTGACGTAACCCTGGACCAGGTCGATGGCGGCTTTGCGATTACTGCAGTGCATCTGACCCTGAAAGCCAAGATCCCAGGCGCCAGCCAGGCACAGTTCGATGAACTGAGCAAAAAGGCCAAGGAAGGGTGCCCGGTTTCCAAGGTGCTGAATGCGACCATCACCCTGGATGGCACGCTGGTTAACTAACTCAGCACTGCCTGTGTGGGAGGGGGCTTGCCCCCGATAGTGGTGGGTCAGCCAATAGTTGGATGGCGGATACACCTTTATCGGGCACAAGCCCCCTCCTCATTTAGTTCTGCGTTAAATCAGAACTCGTGTTTCCCCTATGTGGTCCTATAGCCTATGCAGCCTTAGGCGCACACTCGTGCGCATGCATTCAGGGAGCTACACACATGAAACGTTTTGCCTTGGCGATCATCTGCGGTGTATTGGCCACTTCGGCCGTGGCCGCGCCAAAAGATTGTGAAGAGCTCAGGAAGGAAATTGAAGTACAACTCCAGGCCAAGGCGATTCCGTCCTATACCTTGGAAATCATCACTGCCGAAGAAGCCAAGAACCATGACGAAGCCATGATTGTCGGTTCGTGCGAAAACGGCACCAAGCGCATCATCTATCAGAAGAACAACGACTGATCAGATGCAGTTAACGCTGCGTTCTTCGGCCAGCAACTGCCGTGCTGAGTCATACAGCCGGATATTGGGCGTGAACGCCAGCGAGCGGCCTTCGAGCACATAGCGCTGGCCGGCCTGGAAATGGTCGTACTGCAAGGTCATGAAGCAGGTTCGATACATCATCTGGCTGAGGCCCCCCAAACCACCGCCGGCGGGCACTTCAAAATCAAAGCGCACCATCAGCTCGTGAGGGCCGGGGGGCATCTGGAAAAAGCGCCCGTCGTCGAGGTTCTTCCCATCCAGGCGCTGGGCCATGACCAACTTGGAGCCCGGGGTCGGCGTAGTGAAGTCGACCCAGGCCTGCTGCGGATCAACGGGTGGGATGGGCGTCGAAACGCAGGCGCTGAGCACCAGGGTGGCGACCGGCAACACAAACTGACGCATGGCAAGTACTCAACGCGAGGAGAGGCTTGAGTATAAACATGCAGCGCCGTGGAAAAATCCCCTTCAAGCGCGATAGTCTCGCGCATCAATCACCCAGGAGCAGTCGGGGCATGATCAGGCGTTTTCTTCCAGGGTTGATGGTTGTGCTACTCAGCGGTTGTTCCAGCGTCAGTTATTACAGCCAGTTGGCGAGCGGCCAGTGGCAGTTGTTACGCGCCAGGGAGCCGGTTGCCGAGGTCATTGCCGACCCCTCTCGCCCGCCATTGCTGCGCGAGCATCTGATTCAATCGCAGAAAGCCAGAGCCTTTGCCAGTGAGCACCTGCATCTGCCCGACAACCAAAGTTACCGGCTATATGCCGATATCGGTCGGCCCTATGTGGTGTGGAATGTCTTTGCCACGCAGGAGTTTTCTCTGTCTGCTGAAAACCACTGCTTTCCCATTGCCGGATGCGTCGCCTATCGCGGCTACTACAGCCAAAGTGCGGCGCGTGGCGAAGCGGCGTTGTTGCGGCAACGGGGCATGGACGTATCGATCGGTGGCGTCGAGGCTTATTCCACCTTGGGTTGGTTCAACGACCCGATCATGAGTTCGATGATGAGCTGGGGCGACGAGCGCCTGGCCACGCTTATTTTTCATGAACTGGCCCACCAGCGTTTTTACGTGAAAGACGACACCGAGTTCAATGAGTCCTATGCCAGCTTCGTCGAGCAGGAAGGCACTCGTCAATGGCGGGCGGTACGAGGCCTGGCGCCTGTCAGCGATGCGGCGTTGAAGCAACGTGATCAGTTTATCCGGCTGATTCTCGATACCCGCAAACGCCTGGAAGCGTTGTATGCGCAGCCGTTGGCAGCGGATGTGATGCGGCAGGCCAAAGCGGCGCAGTTCGAGCGCTTGCGCAGTGAATACCGGCAGATGCGTGATAGCCAATGGGGCGGCGACAAGCGTTATGACGCCTGGATCAACCAGCCGATGAATAACGCACGGCTGTTGCCGTTCGGGCTGTATGACCAGTGGGTGCCGGCGTTTGCGGCGTTGTTTGCCCAGGAAGGTGGGGACTGGGTGAAGTTTTATGCGGCTGTGGAAAGGCTGGGAGGGTTGCCAGTGGCGCAGCGTAAAGCGGCGTTGAGGCAGTTGGAGGGTGCTGGCCGTTAGGGCCTAATCGGGGGCTTGCCCCCGATAGCGGTTTCAAGCGCGCTGCAAAAACGCCTGATGCATCTGCGCCAACGTCTCGAAATGCCAGGTCGGCGCCTCGGCATTGAGCTCTTCAAAACTGCCAAACCCATACCCCACCGCCGCCGAATCCAGCCCGTTGCTGCGTGCGCCGATCAGGTCATGCTTGCGATCACCAATCATCAAGGTGGTGGCCGGGTCCAGCCCTTCCTCACGCATCAAGTGGGCGATCAACTCGATCTTGTTGGTGCGCGTGCCGTCCAGCTCGCTGCCGTAGATCACCTTGAAGTGCTTGGCGAAGTCGAAATGCCGCGCAATCTCACGGGCAAATTCCCACGGCTTAGAGGTGGCTACGTATAGCTGGCGGCCCTGGCTGTTCAGCTCTTCCAGCAATGGCATGACGCCGTCGAATACGCGGTTTTCATACAGCCCGGTGACCTTGAAGCGTTCGCGATAGAAATTCACCGCTTCCCAGGCCTTGGCCTCGTCGAAGCCGTAGAACTGCATGAACGCCTGCAGCAAGGGCGGACCGATGAAGTGTTCGAGCTTGGTCAGATCGGGCTCCTCGATGCCCAATTTGCCGAGGGCATACTGGATCGACCGGGTAATGCCCTCACGTGGGTCGGTCAGGGTGCCGTCCAGGTCGAACAGGACGGTGGAGTGGTTCAGATTCATTGATCGAAGCCTTCAGCCAGGTGCAGGTCCTTGAGCTTCACGTAGTTCGCGGCGCTGTAGGTGAAAAAGGCACGCTCCTTTTCAGTCAGGGCGCGGACCTGTTTAACCGGGCTGCCCACGTACAAGAAGCCGCTGTCGAGTTTCTTGCCTGGCGGCACCAGGCTGCCGGCGCCGATGATCACGTCGTCTTCGACCACGGCACCGTCCATCACGATGCTGCCCATGCCGATCAGGATGCGGTTACCCACGGTGCAGCCATGCAGCATGACCTTGTGGGCGATGGTCACGTCGTCACCGATCAGCAGCGGGAAACCGTCAGGATTGAACGGCCCTGCATGGGTAATGTGCAGCACGCAGCCGTCCTGCACGCTGGTACGTGCACCGATGCGGATGCGGTGCATGTCGCCGCGTATCACTGTCAGCGGCCATACCGAGCTGTCGGCGCCGATTTCGACATCGCCGATCACCACCGCCGAAATATCGACAAAAGCCCCGGCGCCCAGGGATGGCGTGTGGTTCTGATAGGTGCGAAGGGTCACGATAGTGTCTCTCTCTTCTGCTGATAGCTGCGGTGGGTGTTGATTGTAATTAAGATGGCCCCATCTTTGTTCTTACATGTTTCTTCAGCCAAGGTGCCAACC
>Ga0160440_100298_pt1 | contig 27056 bp, 27 predicted proteins | sample HID1971I_E1MG_FD_108277 | JGI IMG/M metagenome (GOLD analysis project Ga0160440, IMG submission 108277) | Enriched millipede-associated microbial communities from UW Madison campus, WI, USA - HID1971I_E1 MG | ecosystem: Host-associated > Arthropoda: Insects > Digestive system > Unclassified ... | reverse complement strand
TGGCGACGGGATCTGGGTGCAAGAGGTCAACAACGGCAACGGCGCCTGGATTGCCCAGAACAACGACGCGATGAAAGAGGACTTCCTGTTTTACCTGACCGAAAGCCTGGTGAGCGGAACGCGCGGGTTTACCAAAATCCCGGCAGACAAGTTCGTCATTGGCCTGCCCGCGAACGTCGACGCGGCTGCCACCGGTTATGTGATCAACCCAACAGCCGTGACCCGTGCGTTCAAGCGTTTGTACGACAAAGGATTGTCGATCAAGGGCCTGATGACCTGGTCGGTGAATTGGGATAACGGGGTCAACAAAGACCACGTGCCCTACAACTGGGAGTTCAGCCGCCGTTATGGGCCGTTGATCAATGGCACTGCTGTCTCTGGCCTTGAGGAGGATACGGCGGATCTCGAGGTCGCCAATCAGCAGTAGCGCAAAGAGACCTCTGGCAGACGTGCCAGAGGTCAAACAGCTAAGCTTCTGATCTGACTGAAATCCGATGCCTGTTTGGGCATCGGATTTTTTGCGTCACGCTCAAATTGAGCTGAGCGTTCATAAAGCCGATTTACCGCACCAAACAAGGCCGCTTGTTATCAAAGCCCCAACCCGGGATCAAGAATTGCATCGCCACACTGTCATCCCGCGCCCCAAGGCCCATGCCTTTGTACAGCTCATGGGCCTTGGCCACGGCTTCCATATCGATATCCACACCCAGGCCCGGCTTGGCCGGCACCTTTACGTAGCCCCCTTCAATCTTCAACGGCTCCCGCGTCAGGCGCTGGCCGTCCTGCCAGATCCAGTGGGTGTCGATGGCGGTGATCTCACCCGGTGCGGCCGCGGCCACCTGGGTAAACATCGCCAGGGAAATATCAAAGTGATTGTTGGAGTGTGAGCCCCAGGTCAGGCCCCAGTCATTGCACATTTGTGCGACGCGCACCGAGCCTTGCATTGTCCAGAAGTGCGGGTCGGCGAGGGGGATGTCCACCGATTGCAGCTGGATGGCGTGGCCCATTTCGCGCCAGTCGGTGGCGATCATGTTGGTAGCGGTTTTAAGGCCCGTGGCGCGGCGGAATTCGGCCATGACCTCACGGCCCGAATAACCGTTTTCTGCGCCGCACGGGTCTTCGGCGTAGGCCAGCACATGATGCTGGTCACGGCACAGGCGGATGGCTTCTTTGAGCGACCAGGCACCGTTTGGGTCAAGGGTGATGCGTGCATCCGGGAAGCGTTCGGCCAGCGCGGTGACGGCTTCGATTTCTGCATCGCCACTCAATACGCCGCCCTTGAGCTTGAAATCGTTGAAGCCATATTTGGCCTTGGCCGCTTCGGCCAGGCGCACCACTGCGTCAGCGGTCAGGGCTTTTTCATGACGCAGGCGAAACCACTCATCATCGGCGTCGGCCTCGTTGCGGTAGGCCAGGTCGGTAGCGTTGCGATCCCCCACATAGAACAGGTAGCCAAGCATTTTCACCGCGTCGCGTTGTTGGCCTTCGCCAAGCAAGGCCGCTACCGGCACTTCGAGAAACTGGCCCAGCAGGTCGAGCAGTGCGGCTTCCATGGCGGTGACGGCATGAATGGTGATGCGCAGATCAAAGGTTTGCAGGCCGCGACCAGCGCTATCCCTGGATGCAAAAGTGCTGCGCATCTGGTTGAGGACGCGCTGATACTGGCCAATCGGCTGGCCGATCACCAGGCTGCGGGCGTCTTCCAGGGTTTCGCGAATGCGTTCGCCGCCGGGCACTTCACCGACGCCGGTGTGGCCGCTGCTGTCCTTGAGGATGACGATATTGCGCGTGAAGTAGGGGCCGTGGGCGCCGCTGAGGTTCAGCAACATGCTGTCGTGGCCGGCGACCGGGATGACCTGGAAATGGGTGACTACAGGGGTATTCATGGCAAGGTCCTTATAGACGCTCAAAGGGATTTGCTGATGGCGGCGCCTGACGGTACGGCGCTAGGTGAGGCCAACACGGCAGAGGGTGAAGTCTTGGCAAAGAACACCAGAATGGCCGCAAGCACCGAGGTACCGGCCAGGCCATACAGCCCGCCCTGGATCGAGCCGGTGGTTTGTTCCAGAAAGCCAAAGGTGGTTGGCGCCACAAAGCCGCCCAGGTTGCCGATGGAATTGATCAGCGCGATCACGGCGGCGGCGATGCGCACATCCAGATAGCCCTGGGGAATCGGCCAGAACAGCGACGATGCGGACTTGAAGCCGATGGCCGCAAAGCAAATCGCGACGAAGGCGAAGATCGGCCCGCCGGTGGTGGACATGAACATCCCGGCCGCTGCGATCAGCAACGCCGCGGCGACCCAGGCCTGTTGGAACTTGAACTTGCCGGACAGCGCTGCGAACGCATACATGGCGATGATCGAGATCAGCCAGGGGATCGAGTTGAAGAAACCCACCTGCACATCACTCAGGTCACCCATTTTCTTGATGATGCTCGGCAGCCAGAAAGTCGCGGCATAGATCGTCAGTTGAATGCAGAAGTACAGGGCGCAGAACAGCAGGATCTGGCGGTCCTTGAGCAGCTTGCCGATGGTCGGTTTCACCGTGGTCAGGGCTTCACGTTCACGCTGTTCCTGGTCAATGGCGTCAACCAGGGCGTCCTGTTCTTCGCGGGTCATCCACTTGGCATCATGGGGCTTGGAGTCCAGCCAGAACCACACAAAGAAGCCCAGCGCCACCGAGGCCAGGCCCTCGATGCCGAACATCCATTGCCAGCCGTGCAAGCCAAAACCATCGATCTGCAGCAACGCCCCCGACAACGGCCCGGAGATCAACGACGCCACCGCCGAGCCACTGAGGAAAATAGCGATGGCCTTGCCGCGCTCCACGCCGGGCAACCAACGCGTGAAGTAATAGATCACGCCGGGGAAGAATCCAGCTTCCGCCACGCCCAGCAAGAAACGCAGGATGTAGAAGTGGGTTTCGTTCTGGATAAACGCCATCAGCGTGGCGACGATGCCCCAGGTGAACATGATGCGGGTCAGCCAGATGCGGGCACCGACCTTTTGCAGCAGCATGTTGGACGGCACTTCGAACAGCGCATAACCGATGAAGAACAGTCCGGCGCCGAAGCCGTAGGCCGCTGCGCCGATCCCCAGGTCATGCTCCATGTGCGTGCGCACAAAGCCGATATTGACCCGGTCGATGTAGTTGAGGATGAACATGACCACGAACAGTGGCAGCACATGGCGCTTCACTTTGCTCACGGCGCGGGCGAGCACTGAATCACTTTCGGGTACGGCAGATGCTGGGCTTGAATGGCTCACCATTTGAAAACTTCCCCCTGATTGTTTTTATGCGGGTTTGGCTGTTTTGTTGACAGACATCATACAAGTGCTTTTCTGAGTATCGCAATGCTCAGGTCAGTGATTTTGTGTTTATAAGGGCCAGGTTTAGCTGCGTGTTTTGGTTATTTGTGAGTATTTGCTGGGTTTTAACGCTGCGTTGAAGGTGCAGTGGTAAGGCGGCTCTTTCAGAGCGAAACAGTTGATAAAAAGGGTGTGTGGTGGTGTTGTCATACAAGTTGAGTGTTTTTTCAGCAATGAGGTGTCCTTTGCATTCAGAGTGATAAGCTCCCTCCAGCCCAAGCCCGTGGACCGTGACAATGCCCATTGAAAGCACAACACCTGTGCGTAGACGTTCAACCAACCTGGCCCAAGGCGTGGTCGAGTCGCTGACCCAGCGCATCCTGCTCGGGCAACTCAAGCCGGGTGAAAAGCTGCCGTCTGAATCCACCATCGTGCGTGAACACGGGGTGAGCCGTACTGTGGTGCGCGAAGCGCTGTCCAAGCTGCAGGCATCCGGGCTGGTGGAGACCCGTCACGGCATCGGCACCTTCGTGCTGGAGCAGCACACGCAGCCAGGCTTGCGCCTGCATGTGGACACGGTCGCCAGCGTGCGCAACATGCTCGAATTGCGCCTGGGCCTGGAGGTGCAGGCCGTGGCCCTGGCCGCGCTGCGCAGGAGCGACGCGCAACTGGCCCACATGCGCCAGGCCCTGGATGACTATCAAGCCTCGTTGGCCAACAACGACAGTTGCGTGGAGGAAGACAAGCGCTTTCACCAACTGATCGCCGAGGCTACCGGCAATCGATTTTTTACCGACATCATGCTGCACCTGGGCAGCGGGATGATCCCGCGCACCCAGGTCAAGGCCGCCGAGCGTGGCGGCGCGGATTTTGCCAAGCTGGGGCACCTGGCAAACCTGGAGCATGAGGCGATCTACAATGCGGTCAAGCGCCAGGACCCGGACGCCGCACGGGCGGCCATGGTGCTGCACTTGACCAACAGCCGGGATCGATTTTCCGGGCAATCATAAGGAACCACCGTTGAACCAACACACCTTGTCCATGCGCCTTGAGCGTGTGGCAGCGCATGTGCCGACCGGCGCACGCCTGGCCGATATCGGCTCGGACCACGCCTACCTGCCGGTGGCCTTGATGCGTCGTGGCGCCATTGCGGCGGCCGTGGCGGGGGAAGTGGCCGCTACGCCATTTCACGCAGCCAACCGTACCGTGAACGATAACGGCCTGGCGCAGCACATCACGGTGCGCCTGGCCGACGGCTTGGCGGCCATCGAGCCGGCTGACGCAATCACCGCCATCAGCCTGTGCGGCATGGGCGGCGAGACCATCCGCGACATCCTCGACAGCGGCAAGGCTCACCTCAATGGCCGCGAACGCCTGATCCTGCAACCCAACGGCGGCGAGCAGCCGCTGCGCCAATGGCTGATGGACAACGGCTACCAGATCCTCCATGAAGAGTTGCTGCGGGAAAACCGCTTCTACTACGAAATCATCGTCGCCGAACCCACCGAGACGGTGACCTATACCGCCGAGCAGCTGTACTTCGGCCCGTTGCAAATGCAGGCGCGCAGCCCGGATTTCCTGGCGAAGTGGCAACGTATAGTGCGCGAGAAACGCAAGACACTGGCCAGCCTCGAACAGGCGCGGCAGGTCGTGCCCGAGCAGAAAGTGCAGGAGATCGTGCAGCAGGTGAAGTGGATCGATCAGTTGCTCGCCTGAGCCACATTCACGGCACTTCACCGCTACCCTGTAGTCTTCTCCTAAATCCCCCAAGGTGTTGCCCGCTATGATCACTGTTCACCACCTCAACAATTCCCGCTCACAACGTATCCTGTGGGTGCTTGAAGAACTGGGCCTGCCCTACGACATCAAACGCTACCAGCGCGACGCCAAGACCAACTTGGCGCCACCTGAACTCAAGGCCATTCACCCCCTGGGCAAATCCCCGGTGATCGAAGACGGTTCCCGCTTGCTGATCGAATCCGCCGCAATCATCGACTACCTGATCCGCCGCCACGGCAACGGCCAACTGCAACCCGACCCGGCCACCGACGCCTACGACAGCTATGTGCAATGGCTGCATTTTGCCGAAGGCTCGGCCATGCTGCCGTTGATGCTCAACCTCTATGTGGGGCGGCTGGGTGAAGCGGGTGCACCGCTGCATCCGCGGATTGAATCGGAGTTGGCCAACTACCTGGGCTACTTGAATGATGTGCTGGGGCGCACGCCGTACCTGGTGGGCGACGAACTCAGCGGTGCGGATATCCAGATGAGCTTTATCGGTGAAGTGGCCCAGGCCCAGGGCAAATTGCAGGCGTACCCGAACCTGGCGGCGTGGCTGCAAAAGCTCCAGGCGCGGCCGGCTTACCGCAAGGCGGTGGAGCGGGGCGGGGAGTATGCATTCGCCAAATAGCCAGGCTTGAGGAAGACCAATGTGGGAGGGGGCTTGCTCCCGATAGCGGTGGGTCAGCAACAAAAATGCTGACTGACAGACTGCTATCGGGAGCAAGCCCCCTCCCACATTTGGAACCAATCCCGTGTACGGTAGGTGAACCTTCGAGTTCTCCAGCGCTCACTTAAGAGGTGGCACTGGCTTTTCTCGAAAGGAATCTGCATGCACTCCACCTCGGCAACCGTACCCGTAGAACGCGAACTGAGCCTGCGGGCGGTCATCACCGGCATCGTACTGGGGATATTGCTGACCCCTTCCAACGTCTACGCAGGCTTGAAGATCGGCTGGTCATTCAATATGTCGATCATCGCCCTGTTGATCGGCTACGGAATCTGGCAAGGCCTGGCCCGGCGTTCCGGCGAGCACCTGCCGTGGACCCTGCACGAGAGCAATATCAACCAGACCGTGGCCTCTGCCGCCGCTTCGATCATTTCCGGCGGGCTGGTCGCGCCCATCCCGGCCTATACCTTGCTCACCGGCAACCAACTGGCCGCGCTGCCGATGATCGCCTGGGTGTTTTCCGTAAGCTTCCTCGGGATCTGGATCGCGTGGTACCTGCGGCCTTCATTGCTCAATGACAAGGCGCTGAAGTTTCCCGAAGGCATGGCCACCCTGGAGACCCTCCTGCACATCTACAACCACGGGTGCGAAGCCGCAACGCGCTTGAAAGTGCTGCTCGGCGCGGCGTTGTTGTCCGGACTGGTCAAGTGGGTGGATACCTTTATGTGGGCCTTCCCGCGCTGGTCGCCAAGTGCCCAGTTGGAGCGCCTGACCTTCACCGCAGACCCTTCGCTGCTGTTGCTGGGGTTTGGCGGCATTATCGGCATTCGCGTGGGCTTGACCCTGCTGCTCGGCGCCCTGCTCGCATGGGGTGGGCTGGGTCCGTGGCTGTTGGCCAACGGGCTGGTGAGCCTGCCCGCCGGCAGCAGCGGCCCGCAGTTTGCGGTGTTGGTGGAATGGCTGTTGTGGCCGGGGGTGAGCCTGATGGTGTGTTCTACCCTGGCGTCTTTGGCGATCCGATTATGGGCATTGCATCGCTCGACCCGAGCAGCTGGCGGTACGCCGTGGACGGTGCCCAAACCTGGACCAGCCGCTGGTTTTGCCCTGGCGATCGTGCTGGTGGTAAGCCTGCAAGCGCTGCTGTTCGGCATCAACCTGGGCATGGCGCTGCTGACCATTCCCTTGGCGATCTGCCTGGCCGCTGTGGCGGCGCGGGTAGTGGGGGCCACCGGCATTCCACCGATTGGCGCCATCGGGCAACTGTCCCAGCTCAGTTTTGGCATCGTTGCGCCCGGCCAGGTGCCGATCAACCTGATGAGCGCCAATACCGCCGGCGGTTCGGCGGGCCAATGCACCGACTTGATGAATGACTTCAAAGTGGGCAAGGCGATTGGCGCTACACCGCACAAGCAAGTGATCGCGCAGATCCTGGGGATTTTCGTCGGCAGCATCGTCGGCGTGTTCGCTTACCTGGCGTTGATTCCCGACCCTCAGACCATGCTGCTCACTGAAGAATGGCCGGCCCCGGCGGTGGCCACCTGGAAAGCCGTGGCTCAGACCCTGACCCATGGCCTGGATTCACTATCGCCGAGCATCCGCTGGGCCATCGGCATTGCCAGCCTGTTCGGCGTACTGCTGGGCCTGCTCGACAGCACGCTACCGGCCCACCGTGCGCGCTATTTGCCGAGCGCGGCAGCCTTGGGCCTGGCCTTTGTCCTGCCCGCCTCGGTGTCGCTGATGATGGCCCTGGGCGCGGTGATCACCTGGGCGGTGAGTTGTCGCTGGCCGAGCGTGACGCAACGCTTTGCGATCACGGCAGCGGCAGGGTTGATCGCCGGGGAGAGCATTACCGGCGTGGGCGCGTCGTTGTGGCAGATGCTGGGCAATGGCTGAGCGGCCCACGTGGATTTACAACTCTTCACGACTTCAAAAGGCTCATCGTTATAGGCTTGGCGCTGCGACGTTTGGATCAACCCCCTTCAACTGACCGTTGAGCCTACCCCATGAAACTGCCCGCCATCGCTGCCACGTTGCTTGCCTTCGCTACGCTGCACCCTTTACCCGTACACGGCGCAACCCCCATCATCCATGTCGCCATCTACCGTGGCCCTGCGGGTTGCGCGGACTGCTCGGAAAACGTGAAAACTGCCTTGCAGCGTCTTAACCCGAATTACCAGATCGACTTCGTCGGCGCCGACGAACCCATCGACATCACCCCACACACCCTGGCCCGCTACGACCTTTACGTACAACCCGGCGGCGGCCAGGACATCCCCGGCGCCCTCGACAGTCTCGGCGATGAGCGTGCCGAGGCCATCCGCGACTACGTCGCCAAGGGTGGCCGCTACCTCGGCCTGTGCATGGGCGCCTACCTCGCGGACGACAACAACCTCGGGCTGATCCCCCACGCGCTGGACACCGAAGCCGGCCGCCCCGGTTTTGAAGTGACCGGTATCGACGACGCTGCTGTGCGGGTGACGTGGGCCGGCCAGGCTGATCATGTGTTCTATCAGGATGGCCCGTACTTTCCCAAGGCCAGCGCTGACGCACCCTACAAGACCCTCGCCACCTACCACAACGGCGATGTAGCAGCGGCGCGCTACGCCTACCAGAAGGGCGTTGTGGTGCTGAGCGGGCCACATCCGGAAGCCGGCCAGGAGTGGTTTGAGAATGCCGATATCCCACTGGACAAGATGCCGCGTGGGGAGCTGTTTGGCGCGCTGATTCGCAGCGTTCAAGAGTAAGACGCGGCACTCGCTGAACCCGTGCACCGCCATCACCAATGTCGAGATCAGACACGATGATGGCGTAACCAGGCTACTTGTACCGGGCCCCACGCACTTAAGGTGAGGGTCATTGGCCGCCTGAGCACAACAAAAACAATGATTAGCCTGACTCCCAACGATTCCACCGGTCAGCTGGCGCAGGGCTTCAAGCCCCGCCACGTGACCATGTTGTCCATCGCCGGCATCATCGGCGCGGGGCTGTTTGTCGGCTCCGGACACGCCATCGCCGCCGCCGGGCCGGCGGTATTGCTGGCTTATCTGTTCTCCGGCCTGCTGGTGGTACTGGTGATGCGCATGCTCGGGGAAATGGCGGTGGCGCGCCCCGACACCGGTTCGTTTTCCACCTACGCCGACCAGGCCATCGGTCGCTGGGCGGGGTTCACCATCGGCTGGTTGTACTGGTGGTTCTGGGTGCTGGTGATCCCGATTGAAGCGCTGGCCGCCGGGCATGTGCTCAACCAGTGGTTCCCCCAGGTCGATGCCTGGCTGTTCGCCTTGCTCTCGATCATCCTGCTGGTGATCACCAACCTGTTCAGCGTCGCCAAATACGGCGAGTTCGAGTTCTGGTTCGCGATGGCCAAGGTGATTGCCATCGTTGGCTTTATTGGCCTGGGTTTCAGCGTGCTGATGGGCTGGATCCCGGATCGTGAAGCCAGCGGCTTGAGCCGTTTGATGGAGGAGCACGGAGGTTTTGCCCCCAACGGCCTGTCGGCGGTGGTGGGCGCGTTCATCACCATCATGTTCAGTTTCATCGGCACCGAAGCGGTGACCATCGCCGCAGCCGAATCGAGCAACCCGGCGCAGAACATCGCCAAGGCCACAGGCTCGGTGATCTGGCGCATCGGTGTGTTCTACCTGTTGTCGATCTCCATCGTGATTTCCGTAGTGCCCTGGAACGACCCGCTGCTGGCATCCGTGGGCTCCTATCAGCGCGCACTTGAGCTGATGAATATCCCCAACGCCAAGTTCATGGTTGACGTGGTGGTCTTGATTGCGGTGGCCAGCTGCATGAACTCCTCGATCTACATTTCCTCGCGCATGCTGTTCTCCCTGGGCAAACGCGGCGATGCGCCACGCGCGCTGAAAATCACCTCGGCAGCGGGTGTGCCCAGGGCGGCGGTGATCGCCAGCACCATCATCGGCGCGGGCATCACGCTGCTGAGCTATTTCATGCCGGCGGGGTTGTTCCAATTCTTGCTCGCCAGCTCCGGGGCCATTGCGTTGTTGGTGTATCTGGTGATCGCGATCTCGCAACTGCGCATGCGTCGGCTCCTGCTTCGACAGAACATCGAGCTGACCTTCCGCATGTGGCTGTTTCCCTGGCTGACTTACCTGGTGATCGTGTTCATCTGCCTGGCGCTGGGGGTGATGATGGTGACGCCGGAACACCGCACCGAAGTGTCTTCGACCATTGGCCTGGCGTTGGTGATTTCCTTCATCGGCCTGGTCACGGCGCGCCAGCATAATCGGGCGACCAAGCCGGTTGCGCTGGAACAGTCCTGATCCTGCGTGGAGAGTCGCCGTGATGGACGCTGACGCGCCGGTTTGCCAGACCATCGGCTTTTTGCTGCTGGACCAGTTCACGCTGATATCGCTGTCGTGTGCGGTCGAGCCGTTGCGCATGGCCAACCAGTTGGCCGGCGAAGAACTCTACCGTTGGCAGACCCTGAGCCTCGATGGCAGGCCGGTGTGGGCCAGCGATGGTGTATCGGTTACGCCGGATGCCTGCGCGCTGGATCAGCGTGGCTTCGACGCGGTAATCGTGTGCGGTGGCATCGGCATTCAGCAGGCCATCAGCTCTGCCCACATAGCCTGGTTGCGCAGCCAGGCGCGCTTGTATTGCAAGCGCCTCGGTGCGGTGTGCACCGGCAGTTGGGCGCTGGCCCAGGCGGGTTTGCTCGACGGTTTCCAGTGCAGCGTGCATTGGGAGCTGATGGCATCGATGCAGGAAGCGTTCAGCCGCGTGCGGGTCAGCTCCAGCGTCTTCACCCTCGATGGCAACCGCTTCACCAGCTCCGGCGGCACCGCCCCGCTGGACATGATGCTGCACCTGATAGGCCGCGACCACGGGCATGAGCTATCGGCGGCGATTTCGCAGATGTTCGTGTACGAGCGCATTCGCAATGAACGCGACCACCAACGCGTACCGCTCAAACACCTGCTCGGCACCCAACAGCCGAAGCTGCAGGAAGTGGTGGCCTTGATGGAAGCCAACCTGGAAGAGCCCATCGACCTCGACGACCTGGCGGCTTATGTGCAAGTGTCCCGCCGCCAGTTGGAGCGCATGTTCCAGAAGTACCTGTACTGCACGCCATCGCGCTATTACCTCAAGCTGCGCCTGACCCGTGCCCGCCAATTGCTGATGCAGACGCCGATTTCGATCGTCGAGCTGGCGGTAATCTGTGGCTTCGTGTCCACGCCGCACTTCTCCAAGTGCTACCGGGATTTTTTCGGCGTGGCCCCTAGTGACGAACGCTTGGACATGCGCCTGCACCCGCCCGCCGCAGTGCGACCGGTGACGCCAGCCCCAGTATCGGAAAGGCCCAAGAACACATTGGAGCAGGCGCGCGACGAGCCGACGTTTGCGAGTGTGCAGGTTCAAAGACGATAAGGCCGCGGTGATAGGTATAAGCACAACTTTTTTGCGTACGCCGCTGGCCCCCTCCCACAGGGTCCAGCGGAGTACCTAAAGTCATGCGCCTCAACGTTCAAATCCACTGGTCATTCAACGCGGTACGCTCACCACCCTCATGCCCGGTATTCAGGATGCCCCGCGGCTCGATCATCATCAGCTTGGCTTCTCCCTCGGCCGCCGTCCTGTGCTCAATGCCACGCGGCACCACATACAACTCACCCGGCGCCACGTACACAGGGCCGTCCGGCAGGTCGATGCGCAGCGTGCCTTCGAGCACCAGGAAGGCCTCGTCGGTTTCCGGGTGGGAGTGCCAGATGAATTCGCCTTCGATGCGCACCACCTTGAACTGGTAGTCGTTCATTTCGGCGACCACCCTTGGGCTCCATTGCCGGTCGATGAGCGAGGCTTTTTGCGCAAGATTTACAGGCTGTGCTTGAGTCATGCTAGATCTTCCTGTCGATGAGAAGGCCAGACTACCCAGGCAAGCGCTCAGCAGGCTTGTACGATCCTGCAACCTCAGCGCACCCGCGTACGACTCTGCACCGCCAGGTCCAACGCTTTTTGCATATCCAGCCGTGCCGAACGGCCCACGTCCTTGTCATTGAGTTGGTAGTTGCGCTCTGACGGCAGGATGGGCGCCGTGAGGTCCTGGGCATCGCTGCGTTCGAAATCATGGTTGTCGCCAATCGCCATGGCGCTGCGGCGCAGCAGCATGCGCAGTTGTTCGGGTTCCAGTTGCGGGTTGATCGACAGCATCGCCGCCAGCAGGCCTGCGACCATAGGCGTGGCGTAGGAGGTGCCGCAATGCACCGCGCCTTCCTCGCCGGCCGTGGCGGTGGAGGCATGGGCGCAGGCGGCGGCGGTGATGTCTACGCGCATGTCGACATTCGAAGAGCTGCGTGTGACGGCGTAAGCCGGGTCTTCAACGGCGATACCGGTGCGCTGGTTGCGCTGGTGTGCGCCGACCACCAGCAATTGTTCGGTGATGAAGGAGGAGGGCAGGCGGTAGTCGTCACTGCCCGAAAACGCCGAGCCATTGCCGGCGGAGTTCACCACGATCACGTCGGGATGTTCCTTGCGCAGCCACAGGAAAAACTCTTCCAGCAATTCTTCATAGCCGCTCATGGCGATGCCCGAGCGCACCAGGGAATCGACGTCGTTGCCATTGACGTCCTTGGTGCCGACGCGATGAATGCCCCAGCTCCAATTGAGCACGCGCACGCCGTCTTCCACCAGGTTGACTGACGCGGCGATGTTGGCGGTAATGCCGGCATCAGAGTTGCGGTCGACAATCACCTCGAAGCCATCGCTGGCCTTGTCCAGCCCGCGCAGAAAGCCGCTGTTGCCGCCATTATCCCAGCCTGCCGCGAGTATGCCGGTGACCGTGGTGCCGTGGCTGTCCGGCGCCTGCGTATCGCGGGCATACACGCAGGTGCGTTTGGGCGAGCAGGGGCCGAGGTAGTCGGCAAAATCCGCGGTGTCGAAATCCACCCCGCGCTCGATCACGCCGATGCGCACCGGTTGCGGCGCTATAGGCGTGTGCTGCCCGGGGATGCGCCGCTGGTAGTAAGCCACGGCGTCAAGAAAGCGGTTGGCGGCCCATTCATCAGAATCTGGCGCCGGCTTGTTTGGCTTTTCAGGGCGGGCCTGTTCGGCTTCTTCGGCTGCAGACTCTTCGATGACCACCGCATCCACGCTGGTCTCGCTGCCCAGGCGCAGCACCAGTGCATCGCGTTGCACCAGATCCTTGGCCGGCAGACGCAGTTGGTAGACGTTCAGCGGCGCAATGCTGCCCACCACGGTTGCGCCGTACTTGCGCGCCAGGCGCTCGGCTTCCTGGCGACCCTCGTGGTCTTCTTCAATCAATACGCTGACCAGATCGACATAAGTAGTCAACCCATCCATGTTCTTGGCGACTTCACTTGGCCCAGCGGCTACTACCTGGCTGTGGCGCAGGGTCAGCCAGGCCGCGTTGCTGGTACGCGGGCCGTCTTCCAGCCATAGCGGGCCGCTCTGGTAGGTGGCGCTGTTCAGGTGCAGGCGCAACTGGTTGCCGTCACGCTGGAGGGCCTTCGCCGGCAATGCCTGGCCCGCCAGTTTCAACTGCGGGGTGGCAGCGCCGAGGCCGCGCACGGTCAGGCACCAGTGTTGCTGACGGTTGTCCAGCAGGTCGCCACATCGCTTGAGGTTTTCCAGGCGCAATGGCTCCTGGGCTGCGGTATACGAACTGGCAGTCAAGGTGAACAAGCTGAGGAGGGCGGCGCAGCGTAACGACATGAGCAGGGTTCCTTGCCTTTATGGCCTGCTGTTCCGACTGCACCAGGGCCTGCTTCGTTCAGCCTGCGCAACTGAACTCCCGCTGCGCGGGCTGACTCATAACCAAGGAGCATGTGCACAGGATGGATGTGGCAATGACCCGACAACAGGCACTCAGAAGCGAAATGGGCACGGTCTTCGAAACCGACCTGCCCGCACGTCTCGACCGCCTGCCCTGGGGCCGCTTCCATACCCTGTTGGTGTTTGCTCTGGGCATCACCTGGCTGCTCGACGGCCTGGAAGTGACCCTGGCCGGCTCGGTCTCCGGCGCCTTGAAGAACAGCCCAGAGCTGCGTATGAGCAACCTCGATATCGGCCTGGCCGGCGGCGTCTACATCGCCGGCGCCGTGCTTGGGGCCCTGCTGTTTGGCTGGCTCACCGACCGCCTGGGGCGGCGCAAGCTGTTCTTCATCACCCTGTGGCTGTACATCGGCGCCACCGCCGCCACGGCGTTTTCCTTCAGCCTGGAAACCTTCCTGCTGTTCCGCTTCCTGACCGGCATGGGCATCGGTGGCGAATACACCGCGATCAACTCGACCATCCAGGAATTCACCCCGGCGCGTTTTCGTGGCTGGGTCGACCTCACCATCAACGGCACCTTCTGGCTCGGCGCGGCCCTCGGTGCCGGTGGCGCGATTGTGCTGCTCGACCCTCAAGTGGTCGGCGGCGACCTTGGCTGGCGCCTGTGCTTCGGCATCGGCGCCGCCCTGGGCTTGATCATCCTGGTGATGCGCCTGTGGCTGCCCGAGAGCCCGCGCTGGCTGATGATCCACGGCCGGCACGACGAAGCCCGGCGCATCGTCGAAGGCATCGAAGCGCGCCTGCGCGACACCGGCCACACGCTCCCCGCCGTCACTGGCCCAGCGCTGCGCCTGCATGCCCGCGACCACACGCCCCTGGGCGAGATCTTCCACACCCTGTTCGTCAGCTACCGTCGCCGCGCCCTGGTCGGCATGACCCTGCTCACCGCCCAGGCGTTCTTCTACAACGCGATCTTCTTCACTTACGCCTTGGTGCTCACGGACTTCTACCAAGTCCCTGCCGAAAAAGTCGGCTGGTACGTGCTGCCACTGGCCCTCGGCAACTTCTGCGGCCCGCTGCTGCTGGGGCGCTTGTTCGACGTGATTGGTCGCCGGGTGATGATCAGCGCGACCTACGCCATCTCCGGCGTGCTGTTGGCGTTGAGTGGCTACGCGTTCCAACAGGGCTGGTTCGATGTGACCCAGCAGGCGCTGGCGTGGATGGTGATCTTCTTCTTCGCCTCGGCGGCGGCGAGCTCGGCGTATTTGACCGTGGCGGAAACCTTCCCGCTGGAGATACGCGCACTGGCGATTGCGGTGTTTTATGCGTTCGGCACCGGGCTGGGCGGGATAATCGGCCCGACGTTGTTCGGGCAACTTATACAAACCCAGCAACGCGGGAGTTTACTGATTGGGTATTTGATCGGCGCAGGGTTGATGTGCGCGGCGGCGCTGGTGCAGGCGGTGTGGGGCGTGGCGGCGGAGCGCCAGGCGCTGGAGGCGGTGGCGCGGCCGTTGTCACAGGCTGAGGATTGAGAGGCGCATTCCCTTAGGGAATGCAGCAGATAAAATTAATGAATTTTTCTTATCTCTGTGGGTGACGTAAGTTGCTTCATGGCCACGGAGAACCGCCTTGAACTCGATCCCATCCAACCCTGCTGAAAAATTCGATACCTCAAGAGCCAGTGAATACGCACGCCAGAGCCGTATTGCCCTGGCGGGATATGATGCCTGCCAGGATCTGGCCGCCTGCATGCTGGCGGCAAGCCTTGGCGATGCGCCCTCGGCCAACATACTCGTGGTCGGCGCGGGCGGTACGGCGCAGGAGATCATAGCCATGGCCGGGCTCGAGCCGGGCTGGCGCTTCATGGCCGTTGATCCCTCCCAGCCGATGCTGCAAGCAGCAAGGCAGCAGTTGCAAGCCAACCACTTGCTTGAAAGAACCACCCTGCATCTTGGGCACCTCGAAGACCTGCCAGCAGATGCGTCATACGACGCCGCCACCTTGATCGGTGTACTCCACCATCTGGAGGGTGATGAGGCCAAGCGCCGGATTCTGCAATCGATACAGGCGCATCTCAAACCGGGCGCACCGCTGATTGTCGCGGGCAATCACTATGCTTACGCCAGCCAACCGTTACTGCTGGCGGCCTGGGGGCAACGGTGGCGCCAGCATGGAGCCAGCGCGGATGAAGTAAAGGCCAAGCTCGGGAAAATCCTCCAAGGCGCCGACCCTCCGCATTCCGAAGCGGCGGTTCAGAAACTGTTGCACGACGCCGGGTTTGGCGACGCGACGCGTTTCTTCAGCAGCCTTTTCTGGGGGGCCTGGTTGACGTGTAAAACGGGGGAGTGAAAGGCCGATTTCAGATCGCCCGCACATTGGCCAATCGCCGACGCCAATCGCCGCCATGCTGGTGATGGCATTCCTCTTCGGAGTCGAAACTGACGCAACGCGCCACGTGCGTGACCTGCACGCCTGCGTCATTCAGTGCGGCGGCGGTCAGCTCGCGCATGCGTGCGTCGGCCCCGGTGGAGAGGGCGTGCTCCTTGCTCGCACGGGTGTCGAACACCCAGGTCACGCGCAAGCTCTGGGGGAAGGCGCGGTAGTCGACGGTGTGGGTCAACCAGTCGAAGCCCGGTATTTCAGCTTTCGCGATTTCGCAGGCTTCGGTCAGGGTTGCGATGAGACGGCGTTCAATACGTGCGTGGTCGCGTGAGGCAGGCGGCATAAAGGCTCCAACGGCTTATGGCTTGTCGCCCTCGCAAATGGCTTTCAGCCCCAGCACGGTAGTAGGCGTCGGGCCCAGATGGGAGGTTGTGCTCACCAGCATATTGGCGCCGGTGTCACCTTCCAAGCGATAAGGCTTGCCATTGCAGACCTTTGCGGCTTTCTGGTTGATATTTTCCAGTAGGCCTTCTCTGGAGTTGAAGATGCTGCCATGGCTGCTGATCATGTATTCACCCGGGGCAACTTCATTGGCGCCGGTGAATGTGCAGCCGCTCAAGGCCAGGGTGATGCATCCAAGCGAGAGTAATTTTTTCAAGTCCGTGAATCCTGGGAGTGGGTGGGGCGTCAGGCGATAGGCTGATCAGAGAGAGGGTTATTGCAGCGAGGGGCGCAAGCGTTGCCACTCATTCCAGCAATCCTCGGCAACGATGTCCGGGTAACCCCGCTCTTGTTCCATTGCCAGCGCGGTGGAGAAGGTTACCGCAATGCAAGTGGCTTGGTCGCGGATATCGCACACTTCGACCTCGCTGAGGGGAGCGCCTTTTTTCGATTCGGCGGCTGTCAGCACGGCGGCGAGGGCGGGGACGAAAACCAGGCAGAGGGGCTCGGTGGGCATCGGCTTTTTTCCTGAGTGGGGTGGGTGGCGCGCTTATTGTTCAGGGTTGATCAGTGATCTCAGCGTATGGTCCTCCCAGACGCCAGCAATTTTCAAATAGGCTCGCGCATAACCTTCCTTCTCAAACCCCAGCGACTCCAGAAGGCGTTCACTTCGCACATTGCGGGGTAAATGATTGGCCATGATCCGGTGAAGGCCCAGTTGCTCAAAACAGTGACGGTTGGTGACCTGAAGTGTCTTTTTCATCAGGCCGCGACCTTGGACCGATTCCGCCAGCGAGAAACCGAGATGACAGGCCTGAAAAACCCCCTTCACGATGTTCGCGTAGTTACACCGCGCTAGAACCTCTCCGTTCTCGGACTCAAGCAAGAGGAAAAACAGAGCATTGCCAGCTTGCATACTGTTTACTTGCTGCTCGACCCTGGCCTTGGCGCTGCCCGTGGTGAAATATTCCTCGTCCCTGAGCGGCTCCCAGGGTTGCAGATGCCTGCGGTTGACGCGTTCGTAACGGCTGATCCTCTCGAAATCGTCGCATGCCAATGGCCGAAGGCAGTGGCTTTCAACGCAATACTCCATAAACCCCTCCAGATTTATCAATGCCCCAACGCTGACCGCGTAACCGCGAAGAATAGCGCCGCTGTACGTAAAGCGACCCCTTTGACGGCAAACAGGTCTACCATACCTGCCCCGGCAGTGGTTCCACTCGCTCCCGAACTCAATTTTTCAAGGTAGCGATAATGTCCATCGACCAGATCTCCCTCCCCAAAGGCGTCGGCCCTCACGCCGCCAAGCTTCTTGACGCCATTACTGGCGCCTCCACCCATGAAGAACTTAACCGTGCTGGCGGTAAAGCCGAGGGTTTTGTATTGGGTTTGGAGGCTACCAAGGCGATCAAAAGCCAAATTGCAGAGTCGCTGTATGTGGCTTATGACGATGCGGCGAGCAATCGGGCGGGTGAGTTGAAGGGCTAGTGTGAGTCAGTCCATGGCTGCGGGATGAGGCCATACCATCCCTTCAACTCATCAAGGGCTAATGGAATGGCACTACGACTCAGACAAGCACGTGTGACCGATCTTCCGGCCATCTACCGCGGCGAGGAGAGCTATATCCGCTGTTGGGAGCCCGAGCATGAAGCATCCTGGCGCGCCCAACTGGAACGGCACCTGACGCGTTGGGTAGATAATTTTGATCGTCTGAATGTCGCGCTTATGGGTAATACCTTCGCGGGTTACTCACTCTGGACGCCTGAACAGCATTACGCAGAACTTTGCACTATCCATGTCATGCCAGAACACCGGCGTAGCGGGGTAGGCATAGCGCTGTTGGAAGCCTATGCCCTGGACGCGATACAGCACGGATTCACGCAATTGCGGCTGAGTGTGCGACCTGATAACCCCGCGAAGAGGATGTACGAGAAGGCAGGGTTTGTGTGCAGCGGTACCGGGGCACATGATTACTTGACGTATAAGCGACACGCGTGAAGCGAACCGCTTGGTATTTTCACGGCATAAATGGATTAATGGCCCCCAGGAAGGAAAACGCCATGCCAGTAGACACCCACCCAATCCGCATTCTCTCGCAACGCCTTAGCATTGAGCCCTTCTGCGAGCAGAATGCTGTCGGAAAAATATGATTCGGTGTGTACCAGATAGCGGTGGTTTAACCCTAGGTACTACGTTGGCCGATTGCTGCCCTTCACGAACGGCAGAAATCGGCCAATAGCGGACGCTCGCGGCTTAGCTCAGATCTTACGTATACAGTAATATCCGTCTGCACCGCCCAAGCTATGGAGTCGGGCTATTAGCCATGAGGATCAAGTGAATCTACAACTTGAAATTGAGAGGATCTTTGGGGGTAAAGCATTTGCCAGGCCACTTTTCTATTCCTATCCAGGAGGTCTGCGTTTTGAGCTCTCTGAAACTGGCGGAGTGATTGAGCAATTTCTAACAGCACTACGAAAATCAACAAAGATCTGCAGCGATATCTTCCTTGATGACGCGACGCTTGTTGCTTGTCTGCGCATTCATTCTGGCAGCAACCGATTTGCTCATCGGCCCCTGATTCACGCTCTTCGATCTGCCGGCATTAACATACCCACGGAATTCTCAGTCTGGAGTGAGGAGATAGATTCGGAGGAATGGTTTTGCGAAAGGGAGCCGGAGTATTGGATCAACATCGCATTTGAAGCGCCTGCGACTCTGCTTCAAGCATTTCTTTGGTGTGCTTTGGCTAGGGACTTTGCCGCAATTCAGCCTAAACCCAACTGCGTTTTATACCTCTTCAATTTGAAGAAGCACGTCATGGTTTTTCCCTACGACGATAGAGGTTTGGATGTGGTCGGCCCCAACAAAGATCTGCTTTCACAGCTGTATCGTCTGCATCATACATACCTGCTGGATTACGACCGACACACGATGGACACCACATTTGCAGGGCCTGCGCGCTAGCCTCATTGCTTACATTGGAGCTGAAATCGTGCCCACAGCCCACATGGCCACCGTCTCCTTTGGGTCGGAAGGGGTCGATCGCGAGCAGCGATGTCAGCCGTCCGCAGCTTCCTGCCAATCGTCGAGGCCGGATGCCGCAAGGCCGTCTCACAGGTATCACGATGAGTCAGAAAGCTCGCTTATGTGACCTTTTCAACAAAGTTGCTCGATGCGGCCTTTAACCCTATTGTTCTCTGCAATCCGGTCGATACAAAACCAGCTCGTCTCCCTTCCAGTCTTTTTGCCGTCGGTGTGAAGTTGATTAAATCCTCTGTAATCTCATGCCTAGCATTGCTGACCGGTTGCGTTGGTCACTACCAGCAGCCAGCGCCGGACGCGGCGCATGCAACACTGGAGGCCAAGTGGGGCAGTAACAATTTAGTATCTGGGGGCTCTCAAGCGTTTTACGCGTTTTATGATAACAACTGCAATGACACGGAAGAGACCGGCGTACTGGGTGGAATTTCAGCGTCGAACCCCGAAATTAATCGTTTTTTGATCAAACCTGAGAGACGTATTTACCTGAACGCTCTCAGTACGGGCGTAAAAAATCGCAAGACCACTGATGAGTCACTTATTCACAAAAGTTGTTTGACCATCCGCAGCTTCATCCCCCACACGGGAGCGACCTATCGGATAACCTTGTCGACTCCTGACTCCGGCTGTTCATTAGAAGTGATAGATGTACAAACAGGAAAAGTGCCAGACACCCTCATGGTCGAACCAGTTTCAAAGGAATGTGGTTTGAACTAGTCCCGCGTTGTAAGGGTGCCAGACCGCGAACAACCGACTCAGGCAGGTATTAACCGGTAGCTGAGGGATTTGCTTCTCAACCCGTAGCAACCGCAGAGACGTTGAGCCGTTACTTTCCGAGCTGTTTCGTTCTGTGCGGAGCCTTTTTTCGGCCTGAAGCCCATTGACCTAAACCAGTGGGAAAAGTGAGCGGCTGTGCACTCAGCAACGGTTGGACCGCCTGCAATTGGCCGACTGCGTCCCTTCACGACAGGCACCAACCGGCCAGAAGCGGACCTTCATCGTCCGAATTGAAAGCCCACGTTTTTTACCTCAGGGATTTGTAACTCCTCTGCCAAATTTGCTGGCAAGCATTTCCCGTACAGCACCGATCAAATGAGACTCGCCAGCGCGCGCAGGTAACAGGCTGAACTCAACATCGGGTAAAGTCGGCAAGCGGAGGGCCGGCCGGCAAACCTCTGCCCCCAGCGGAACCGCGGAGGCATTCAGACAAGCGACGCCCAGCCCTGCCATCAGTGCTGATTGCAGCCCTGCCACTCCGGACGCGGAATGGGCAATCACATAAGACACTTTGTGTGCGTCCAGCGTCTCTCGGGTTAGACGTTGGAGGCTGCATCCCTCCGGCAGCACCAAAAGTGGCAACACGCTATCTTCTTCACCCTTCGGCTCTAACCCCGAGGCTGATACCCAATGCAATGCTTCCCGACGCACCGGAATACCCTCGGGAAAGCTGCGGCCGTCGAGTATGCGCATTGAAAGGCCGATATCAAAGTCTCCAACATCTGCCCCGCCCTCTATTTGCAGGCTCTTTCGCACCGACACATGCACTCGAAGGCGTGGGTAGCTCAGGCGCAGTTGTTTCAATAACTCAGCAATCGAGCCAGGTAAGAAGTAGTCGGTGATTGCCAATCTTAATTCGCCGGCGAACGTCACTCCACGTACGTCTTCAAGAGCGCGATCACTCAAGGCCAATAGTTCTCGTGCATGCGCCATCAATCGCTGCCCCGCCGGCGTAGGCCGAACCCCCTTTTTGCCCCGTTCCAGCAGCGTTACCCCGGTGAATGCTTCGAGCTTACGTAATTGTTCGCTCAACGCCGATTGCGACCGGCATAAGTGCGGCGCTGCTTTCGAAAGGCTGCCTGAATCGATGGCAACGGTGAAAGATCGCAAGAGATCCAAGTCAAGGGGTCGCATGTTCATCCCGCTGTTTTTCCGATAGATAGATGCATATCTTCCGGCTTTTCAGCGGCATCGCAACTTCTTACTCTGCGCTGGACATTCATTACCCGCAAAGGAGTTCAACATGCCCGGCATTACACTCAAGATTTCTGGCGAGCCAAACCTTGACCTGATCCATAGCATCGTCCCCAAACTCACCACTCTGACCTGTGAAGTACTGGAAAAACGACCGGATCAGACATTGGTAATGGTGCAGTTCCTTCCTCGTGCGCAGTGGTTCATCGACAGTCGTTCGCTGGCCCAACAAGGGCTTAACTCCTTCCGTCTGGAGGTCACCATCACAGATGAAACCAATACCAAGGCCCAGAAGGCACGCTTTCTGCGCGAGGCTTTCGAACTGTTGGCAACAGAAATAGGAAATGTACATGCGCACTCAAACATCCATGTGATCGACTGCCGTGCCAGTGCCTACGGCTATGGTGGGTTGAGCCAGGAGTACAAGCTCCATCACCCTTACTCCCCAGATTCACCTCGTCCGGCATAAAGGAGTTCACATAGGTACTGACTTCGGTGGGATGACCGCTTTGGGTCGGTAGTAGCCTGTGGCTACCGGACAGACGCAGCTCTGTCAGCTCGCTTAGCCTCTAAAGCCCGGCGAGCGGTGAGCTTTTAGGCGTGCTGATGCGTAAGGCGGCAGAGTAGGCGTAGCGAACGTCAGGATTCTGCCCCTGGCGTATGGCCGAAATACGCCTTATAGGCATGGTTGAAGTTGGCAGGGTTGGCGTAGCCCATACGGTGGGCAATCTGTGCCACGTGCCATTTGCCCTGGCGCAGCAGATTGCGCGCCAGTTCCAGGCGCTGTTGGCGTACGTAATCGAGCATCGACTGGCCGTATACCCGGCTGAACGCACGTCTCAAAGTGGTTTCACCCACGCCCAGTTCCCGTGCCAGCGCCAGAGTGCCGGGTGGGTTCATCAGGTCGGCGTCGAGCTTGAAGCGCGCTTCGTGTGCCAGGTCCGCATGGCTGCGCAACGCGGCCACAGGTTTGGCCGGCTGTGGCGCCAGATGCGTCGCCAGCTCGACCAGCACGGCCAGGCTCAGGCTTTCCTGATTCAGTCGTTCCAACGTCCCCTGGTAGGGCGAGTGATAAAGGCGCTCGAACAAACGCCCGACGATACGACAGCCGTGCAGTTCCGAAAAGTGCATGCCATCGTCGAGCAGCCTGGCCAGCGATTGGAGTGACGGGTCTTCTTCAGCCAATTCGCGTAGATACTCGCCGCCGATGCGCAGCCCGGCCATGCGCGCACGGCTGCCGGCAGGCATCTGGTCCATGGCTTCCATGCTTTCACTCAAGCCCAGCACATGAGGCGCGCCGAGCGTGTATTCATTTAGCCGACCGTCTACCCGATGCTGCCATTGCCCACCTAGTACCTGCACGATGCACATGCTGTCGGGCAGCACCTTGTGGATGCGTAACGGTTCGGGGAACTGCAAATCGCAGTCGAAATACTGCAGGTGTGACCGCACCGTCTGCGCGCGGTAATGGCCGATCGCGCTGCCCATGACCTGCCGCGCGCTGGCATCGAATACACCGGCCTGGTCCAGGGCCTCTGGGTGATCGAAGCAGAAGTGGGTGTCCATATAGGGGTTGCGGCGATGCATTGGCAAAAGCGTCCGTCAGAGCTGGTGGGCAGCGTTGCATGATATCGACATCGGGCGGCCCGATCAGTTGTTGTGAGTCACGGCCTTATTGTTGTGCGCCACGGCCGGACCGCTTGGCAGGCGCCGCAGCTTTGATTTCAATGGTTGGCTTTGAACTGTCGAGGAAGCCATAAATGTTGATGTATCGCAAGTGGGCAGCGCTGCTGGGCTTGGTTCTGGCTGTGATCGCGGGAGTCGCCCATGCTGACAACCGCCCGGAAGTCGCGGAAAAAGTGCTGGCCTATACCGGCGAAAGCGGCGTGAAAGTCTGGACCCTGCGCATCGGCGCGCGCGGTGACAATCAGGCGCTGGTGCAAGTAGAGGGCGTGGACCATGACTGGAACATGAAGATCCAGAAGATGGCCGTGGAAAAGACCAGCAAAGACACCCGCTATTCCACCACCGTGGACGGCCAAAAATTCGTGGTGCTGGTGCTGCAACAAGGTTGGGGCGAGCTATACCTGCCTGGCGAATCGCAGGCGCTGAACGTCGGCTATGACGAGTTCCTGTCCAGCCAAGGCAATGCACAGGCTTTTTTGACCGATTATTTGCAGGCCAACTGAGCCATGGGCCGATTCGCGCGGTGGTCGTGGCCGCTGACGATGTGGCTGCTGCCGCTGGTACTGATGGGCTGGGCCAGTGTGCAAAGCGGGCGCGTCGATGACGTGCTGCGCCAAGCACAGAGTATCGGCAGCGACTACGCCTGGCTCCGCGTGCGTCAGGTGCTGGCTGGGTTGGCCTACTGGCTGGCCCTTGCCGCGTTGGTGGCCGGGCCTGCGACATGGCTCAAGCTGAGGCTGGATGCTTGGCGCGCGCTGAAGTCCAGGGATTTTCTCTACGACCGCCTATTCCTCTGCTGGCACGCCTTGGGGCATTGGCTGGTGGCGTATACCGGATTGTTGATGGGCGCGTTGGCCCTGAGCCTGTTGTATGAACTGAACTGGGGCTGGAGCCACTTCAAGACCGGTGGCTGGTCCATGCTGCTGGTGGCGGTGCCGCTGGTTGCCGTGCTGTGGGCGGGATGCTTGTTGATCGGGCGTCTGCGCCAGCAATGGGATGCCATGGACAGCCCGTCCTCGACGCTTCTGGGGCAAAGGATCGGGCGTGACAAGGCCCCGGCCTTGTGGGCATGGATTGAACAACTGGCCACAGCCACCTGCGCGCCGGTACCCGACCATATAGTGGTGGGCATCGACCAATCGTTTTTCGTCACCAGCGTCGATGTGGTCCTGCAACCGGCCTGCGACTTGCTCTGCGGGCGTACCCTTTACCTGCCGCTGACCTACCTCTCGACCCTGAGCCAGGCCGAGACCGCGTCGATCATCGGTCATGAGCTGGGCCATTTCAGCCGCCGCGACACCGAGCGGGGCAGCGAGATAAGTGCGCAGTTCAGCCTGATGTGCCTGCACTTTGCGTTTATCCGTACTGAGGATGCCGACCCGGCCTGGATCGAGCGCCCGGCGATCTGGATGACGCAACGTTTCCTGCATTACTTTCAACTGGCGGTGCATCACTGGGGCCGCGCTCAGGAATTGGTCGCGGATCGGGTGGGTGGCAACATCGGCGGTGAGCGCCTGTTCTGCCAGGCGCTGTTACGGGTGATCGCGTTGGACGGTGAAATCAACACGCTGCTCGCCGAGCGTCACTCCAACCTGATCCAGGCCTTGGCCGACCACCTGAGCCACACGCCGCTGCGCCTGAACGAGGCGGCACTGGACTACGCCATCGCGCACCCTTTCGATACACACCCGCCGACGGCATTACGGCTCCAGCAACTGGGCGTAACCCTGGATCAGACGCTGCTGGCCGAGGCCACCCGTGTGCCCACCGAACACGACCGGCACTGGTTCAGCCAACTCACCCGTACGGCGTCGCCGCCTGCCACGCAGTCCGAATCACCGCCAATACCAACCGTCCAAGGAGAATGACCCATGACCCAACCCTTCGATCCGCTATCGGATCTCGCCAGCACACTCAGCCAAGAATATGCCGACTCCCGCGACGCCCAGCGCGAGCGTGCGATCGCCGAACTCGAGCAAGTTATCCAGCGCGTACCCGAGCAGACCGAATTCACCAACTCGCGCCGGTACAAGGTGCGCGGCCCGCTGTTTTTTCTGATTGCCCTGGGTTTGCTGGGGCTCGCCTTGAATCGCGGGGGCACCGGCCTGACCGTCTGTGCGGCGGTGATAGCGGTGGTGTGTGGATTGATCACTTGGCAGCACCGCAACGCCGGGCAACACGCGTTTATGCGCTTGACCCGCCGCCAGCTGTTTGCGGACACCCTGAGCGCACCCTTGGATCTGGTGGACATTGTCGACGTCTCCGTCAGTGAGGAAGGCTGGCTGACGGTGCAGAAACTGATGTTGCGTCCCGATGCGCCCCTGCCTGTTCATCGCTCCGCGCGACAGCTGTTCGGCAACCAGGCCCTGGCCCTGAAAAAGCCCCAGCCGCAGATCCGCATCCAATCTGCCGGCCTGATGCATGAGGGCGTTACCCTGGATTGCGACCAGATCGCAGACATCCTCAACGCCTATTGCAAAGCAGCCCACGCACAACAACATCTCGATGCGCTGCGCCAGTAAAAAACGGGGTCAGACCACGATGGGAAATCGGCTTTTACTTGTTCAAAGGCGTCGCCTGATGATACGAAGCACTTTCATATTCCTTTTGGCTGCAGGCATTGGCTGCGTGCACGCTGCCGAGAAGGTCCCGTTGGCGCGCGAAATCAAGGACTGGATTATCGGCTGCGATAACACGCGAACATGCACGGCTATCAGTGCCGTGCAGCAGCGCGATGACACTGGCTTTTCAACCTTCAGCGTACGAGTCACACGTGAAGCCGGCCCTCAGGGCGCCTTGCATGTCGGGGTGTTCAGCTATACAAAACCCCGCGGCCAGCCAACACTTGATGACAAACCGCTGAAGTCTCAATTTGAGCCTGGCGAACTGAAAGAAGGCGATACCCCCGAGGTGTTTGCGCTGAACGGTAAGTCGGCCCAAGCCCTGATCACCGAGTTGCGCGACGGGAACTACCTGGTGCTGCCGCTCGAGGAGGGCAAGTCGTACGCATCGCTAAGCGGGATGAGTGCGGCGCTGTTGCTGATGGACTCGGTTCAGGGCCGGGTCGGCACCCAGGACGCACTGATCGCCAAGGGGCCGGCGCCCGCTAGCAGCGTGCCGCAAGCCTCTGCCGCTGCGATAGCGCCCAGTTGGCAGGCACCTGCCGCGCTCACTCTGGACAAAGCAAAAGAGATCACGGATGCCGTGGTGGTTGCCACGCGTAGGGCATGGCAAGAAGATCTAGATGAAGGAGCCGCGCCAAAAACCAAAGCGTACGCATTGAGTTCAGATCAAGCGCTAGTGATCATCGAAACCGGCTGTGGGGCCTACAACTGTTTCTACAATATTTACCAAGCGCCTCTGGACCACCCGGAGCAGGCGCGTGCAGCGCTGATCGCCGAAGTGCCAAACCTGCCGGAAAGAGACCCCCAGGGCTTCGTAGAGTTTGATCCGGCCACGGGTGAACTTAGCAGTCAGGTAAGGGCGATGAGTATGGGTAATTGTGGCACTGCGCTGCGTTGGCGTTACGATGGTAAGGGTTTCACGCTGACGCATGCGGCTGAAATGATCCCGTGCATGGGGCTGGATCAGCTGTATTGGCCTGTGCTGTGGCGTACCCAAGCAAGCAGCTGATACTGTCGGATATCCCACCAGGCTGACGTTCCTGATTGATCCGTGCAGTGACACATTGGTTGCTTTGGACTGATCAGGCCGTCGAAAGAGCAATCGCTTTTTCTAAAACGGCTTGTAACATCTTCTCCGGTGATTGTGCCTTGTTGAAGACGCTCGGTGACAATTTATCAGAGTCGTTTTCAGTCGATTGCCTGAGGAGGGCGAGCGGCCCCGATTGTTCTAACTGCTCTTGGTAAAGACTTTTTATACTGTCCCTGAAGCCATCAGGGTATGCCGCTTTCTCGACCGCTGGAAGATCATCGAAATAGTCCATGATGCCTTTGAAGATTTCACTGTTGTCACCGCCGTTCGTTATATTGGCGTACAACTTGGAAAAATAGGTTT
>Ga0160440_100291_pt1 | contig 28529 bp, 22 predicted proteins | sample HID1971I_E1MG_FD_108277 | JGI IMG/M metagenome (GOLD analysis project Ga0160440, IMG submission 108277) | Enriched millipede-associated microbial communities from UW Madison campus, WI, USA - HID1971I_E1 MG | ecosystem: Host-associated > Arthropoda: Insects > Digestive system > Unclassified ... | reverse complement strand
TGAAAAACTGACCAAGCAATTCAACGGTCAGGTGGTGCTCAACGGCATCGACCTGGAGGTCAAGGAAGGCGAAGTAGTCGCCATCATCGGTCCCAGCGGTTCGGGCAAGACCACCTTCCTGCGCTGCCTGAATTTCCTCGAAGAACCCACCAGCGGCCGTATCAAGGTCGGTGACATCGAGATCGACGGCAGCAAGCCGCTCAACCAGCAACAGGGCTTGGTGCGGCGCCTGCGCCAGCATGTGGGCTTCGTGTTCCAGAACTTCAACCTGTTCCCGCACCGCACAGCCCTGGAAAACGTCATCGAAGGGCCGATCGTGGTCAAGAAGATGCCGCGGGAAGCGGCGACCGAATTGGGGCGCAAGCTGCTGGAGCGGGTTGGCCTGGCGGGCAAGGAAGCGTCCTACCCACGGCGGTTGTCCGGCGGCCAGCAACAGCGCGTAGCGATCGCCCGGGCGCTGGCCATGGAGCCAGAGGTGATTCTGTTCGACGAGCCCACTTCGGCCCTTGACCCGGAACTGGTGGGCGAAGTGCTGGCGACCATCCGCAGCCTGGCCGAAGAAAATCGCACCATGGTCATCGTCACCCACGAGATGAGCTTTGCCCGGGATGTGGCCAACCGGGTGATTTTTTTCGACAAGGGCGTGATCGTCGAACAGGGCGAAGCCAAGGCGTTGTTCGCCAACCCCAAGGAAGAGCGCACCCGGCAGTTTCTGAGCAAATTCCTCGCCCACTGACCCACCCCGTGTAGGAGCGAGCTTGCTCGCGAAAAGCGCCCAGACAACTCGGTCAATCTGATTCACCGCGTTGTCGTTGACGTTCTTCGCGAGCAAGCTCGCTCCTACAACGGGTTACCATTCCAGCGCTTAAAATACCCCGCCGTAACGACCTTAAAATCCCCCTCCCCGTCGGACCCTTCTGAATATCTTCAAACCCGCCGTTTAGCCTTTTGCCTCCATTGACGCTCTGCGGCCAACCCTCTTATCTAGCGCCTTGAGGATTGGATCCTATCCCGGCTACTGACTGAATCGTTCCTTTCGAACCGCCTTGCGCCTGTGCGCCGGGGGCTCGGAACGATTGCTGCTGGCTGCATCAAGGAGATTACTGATGACACACACCCAAACCCCGGCCACGCTCACTGCCCCCAAATTGCCCCAGGCGATTGGAAGCGGCATCAGCGCCCTGGCCTCCACGCACTTGCAAGTCGATATTTCACCCTACCCAGGCATGGAAGAAGGCGACCTGATCGAACTGTTCTGGAACAACTGCTTCGCCGCCTCGCGCAAGGTGACCGCTGGCAAGATCGGCACGTTCACCCACCTGTGGGTACCGGAGAGCTTTGTGCAGGACGGCCCCGCGCGCGTCCACTACCAGGTCCTGCAGATCGGCCATGGGCCTATGCGCTCGGCCGCGACCCTGGTGCGGGTCAAGACCAACTACCCCGGCGGCCTGCCCTCGTCTCATCTGAACCACGAAAGGGGTGATGAAAACCAGAACCTCGCCCCCGTCAGCCTGCCTGAAACCATCCGCCGCTACGGCGTCAACAGCTGCCAGGTACGACGCGGCATTCCGCTGACGATCGAGCCTTACTTGAACATGAGCACCGGCGATGCCATCACCCTGCGCTGGGGGGATGTACGCCTGGACCTGCCGAAAATCCAAGCCAGGAACGTAGGCCTGGCAGTACAGGTGTGGGTGCCCTCCCAAGTGATTATCGAAGCGGGCGACGACTGCCGGTTGGAAGTTACCTACTGCATCCTTGATTGCGTCGGTAATAATTCCAGCTGGGCACCCGCCCGCACTTTGCGCATCGCCGCCTGTGCATCAGCAGCAACGACCCGCCCTGCCTCGCCCGCGCCAGGCTATCAACCGCGTCGCTTCGGCTCACCTTGTGAACCGGGGTGACAGCCCTTCTATGCATATTCCTAAAAGTTAGTTTATTTAAAGAATTAACACGCTTAGGGTATATGCACCGGACCACCGGACATTCCTGATTTTTCAGTTTTTATTTCATCGAATGCGAGGTCGGTATGGTCAGAATTACCCCGGTGCATAACGCCAGGGCATTGCGTGCAGCCAAGGAGCGGCGCTGATGTCTAACTTGGCTCTAACACCCACCCAGAGTGATCTGGACGTAGCCCCCCTGCTGTTGCCGGCCACGGTGCTGCGCGACGACGCCCAGGCGCTGAGCGCCGCCCACGAGCTGGCCCAGGCTGCACGCTTGCAGGCCGCCAAGCGCGACCAGCAACGCAAGCTGCCGTGGGCACAGCTCGAACAATTCACCCGCAGCGGCTTGGGCAGTATTTCAATTCCCCGCGAATACGGTGGCCCGCAGGTGTCGTTCGTGACCCTGGCCGAAGTGTTCGCGATCATCAGCGCAGCCGATCCGGCCCTCGGGCAGATTCCGCAGAACCATTTCGGCATCCTGCATGTGTTGCAGAACACCGCCACCGAGCGCCAGAAAAAGCAGCTGTTCCAGAGCGTGCTCGACGGCTGGCGCATCGGCAACGGCGGCCCGGAACGCGGCACCAAAAACACCTTGGAGCTCAAGGCGCGCCTCACGGCCGAAGGTGACGGGTTGGTGGTCAGCGGCCAGAAGTTCTACTCCACCGGCGCGCTGTTTGCCCACTGGGTTGCGATCAAGGCGCTGAACGATGACGGCAAGCAAGTCATGGCGTTCATAAGGCGCGGCAGCGAAGGGCTGCGCATCGTCGATGACTGGTCGGGCTTTGGCCAACGCACCACCGCCAGCGGCACTGTGCTGCTCGACCGGGTGCCGGTGGACCCGGAGCTGGTCATCGACAACTGGCGCCTGGGCGAAAGCCCGAACATCCAGGGTGCCGTGTCGCAGTTGATCCAGGCCGCCATCGACGCCGGCATCGCCCGTGGGGCCCTGGACGACACCATCGCCTTCGTGCGTGAGCGTTCGCGCCCCTGGATCGACGCTAAGGTCGAACGGGCCAGCGACGACCTGTATGTGATCGCCGATATCGGCAAGTTGAAGATCGAACTGCACGCCGCCGAAGCGCTGCTGCGCAAGGCGGGCCAGGTGCTCGACGAGGTCAGCGCCGCGCCAATCACCGCGCAATCTGCTGCGCGCGCGTCAATCGCGGTGGCCGAAGCGAAAGTGCTGACCACTGAAGTGTCGTTGCTGGTCACCGAGAAGCTCTTCGAACTGGCCGGCAGCCGCGCCACCCTCGCCGAATTCAACCTCGACCGTCACTGGCGCAACGCCCGGGTGCACACCCTGCACGACCCGGTGCGCTGGAAGTACCACGCTATCGGTGCCTATCGCTTGAACGGCACTTTACCGGCGCGTCACTCCTGGATTTAACCGACCAGAACACTTTTTCCACGAGCTTCTGGAGAAACTCATGACCCTTTCTAACCACGTTGCGGTTATCACCAGCGACGAACACGCCCTTATTGTCGCCAGCGACCTCGCTGATGACTTGCGCCGCGACAGCGCCCAACGCGACCGTGAACGGCGTCTGCCATTGCCCGAACTGGACGTGTTTTCCCGCTCCGGCCTGTGGGGCATCAGCGTGCCCAAGGCCTACGGTGGCGCGGGTGTGTCCAACGTGACCCTGGCCAAGGTCATCGCGCTGATTGCCCAGGCCGATGGCTCCTTGGGCCAGATCCCGCAGAACCATTTCTACGCCCTCGAAGTGCTGCGCGTAAACGGCAGCCCCGAACAGCAGCAGCGCCTGTACGCCGAGGTGCTGGCCGGCCAGCGCTTTGGCAACGCCTTGGCGGAACTGGGTACCAAGACCGCCCATGACCGCGTGACCAGCCTCACCCGCGACGGCGATGGTTTTCGCATCAATGGGCGCAAGTTCTACGCCACTGGCGCTATCTATGCGCAACGCATCCCCACCTCGGTGGTAGATGAAAATGGCATCCAGCAGCTGGCCTTCGTGCCCCGCGACAGCGCGGGCCTGACGGTAATCGACGACTGGAGCGGCTTCGGCCAGCGCACCACCGGCAGCGGCTCGGTGGTATTCGATAACGTATGGGTAGCGGCACAGGACGTGATCCCGTTCCAGAGCGCCTTCGAACGCCCGACCACCGTCGGCCCGCTGGCGCAGATCCTCCACGCGGCCATCGACACCGGCATTGCCCGCGCCGCCTTCGAAGACGCGCTGCACTTTGTGCGCACCAAGACCCGTCCCTGGATCGATTCCGGCAACGACAAAGCCACCGAAGACCCGCTGACCCTCAAAAGCTTCGGCCACCTGAGCATTCGCCTGCACGCTGCCGAGGCCTTGCTGGAGCGCTCTGGGGAATTCCTCGACCGCGCCCAGGCTGACAGCAATGCCCAGACCGTCGCCGCCGCGTCCATCGCCGTGGCCGAAGTGCGCGCCTTGAGCACCGAGATTTCCCTGGCTGCCGGCAGCACCTTGTTCGAACTGGCCGGCAGCCAGGCGACGCTCGCCGAACATGGCCTGGACCGCCACTGGCGCAACGCCCGGGTGCACACCTTGCACGACCCGGTGCGCTGGAAGTATCACGCGGTGGGCAACTACTACCTCAACGATGAAAACCCGCCGCTGCGGGGGACCATCTGATGAGCAAAAAGAAGATCCTGCTCAATGCCTTCAACATGAACTGCATCGGGCATATCAACCACGGCCTGTGGACTCACCCACGGGACAACTCAACCCAGTACAAGACCCTCGAATACTGGACCGAACTGGCGCAGATCCTCGAACGCGGGTTGTTCGATGGTTTGTTTATCGCCGACATCGTCGGTGTCTACGACGTGTATCAGAACTCGATTGACGTGCCGCTCAAGGAGTCGATCCAACTGCCGGTCAACGACCCGTTGCTGCTGGTCTCGGCCATGGCCGCCGTCACCCGCAACCTGGGTTTTGGCCTTACCGCCAACCTCACCTACGAGCCGCCCTATCTGTTCGCCCGGCGCATGTCCACGCTGGACCACCTGAGCCGTGGCCGGGTCGGCTGGAACATCGTCACCGGCTACCTCGACAGCGCTGCCAAGGCCATGGGCCTCTCTGAACAGGTCGAGCATGATCGGCGTTACGACCAGGCCGATGAGTACCTGCAGGTGCTGTACAAACTCTGGGAAGGCAGCTGGGAAGACGACGCGGTGCTCAACGATCCACAGGCGCGGGTGTATGCGCAACCGGGCAAGGTGCACAAAGTCGAACACCACGGCGAGTTCTATCAGGTAGAGGGTTATCACCTCTGCGAGCCGTCGCCGCAGCGTACGCCGGTGCTGTTCCAGGCCGGCAGTTCCGAGCGTGGGTTGCTGTTCGCCGGGCGGCATGCCGAGTGCGTGTTTATCAGCGGGCAGAACAAGGCCTCGACCAAAACTCAGGTGGATAAGGTGCGCGCCAGCGCGGTGGAGGCGGGGCGCAACCCGGACGACATTAAGGTGTTCATGGGCCTCAATGTGATCGTGGGCGCCACCGAAGAGTTGGCCTGGCGCAAGCATGCCGAGTACCTCAGCTACGCCAGCGCGGAAGCCGGCGTGGCGCATTTCTCGGCCTCGACGGCGATTGATTTCTCCCAATACGAACTGGACGAGCCCATCCAGTACGTAAAGAGCAACGCAATCCAGTCAGCCACCAAGCCCCTGCAAAACAACGACTGGACCCGGCGCAAATTGCTCGACCAGCACGCCCTGGGTGGGCGCTATATCACCTTGGTGGGCTCGCCTGAACAGGTGGCGGATGAACTGGAATCCTGGATCAGCGAAACCGGGCTGGATGGTTTCAACCTGACACGCATTGTCACGCCGGAGAGCTATGTGGATTTCATCGACTTGGTGATACCGGAGCTGCAGCGGCGTGGCTCGTACAAGACCGAGTATGCGCAGGGCACGTTGCGGGAAAAAGTCTTCCACGGCACCGCTCGCTTACCCGAACAACACACCGGCTCCAGCTACCGACACTGATCAAAAATGTGGGAGGGGGCTTGCTCCCGATAGCGGTGAATCAGTCACCGGATGGGTTTGCTGTCACACCGCTATCGGGAGCAAGTCGAATCGTCGCACCGCCCCTCCCACATTGGATCTCCATTGTTTGTGCCTATACCTTATGACTGGAAATTGATTATGAAAAAAACACTGCTCACCCACCCAGTCAAAGCACTGGCCCTGGCCTTCGGGTTGTTCAGCTCGGTAGTATTCGGCGCCGATGCGCCACTGAAAATCGGCACCACCGCCGCCTTCGCCATTCCCCTGGAAGCGGCCGTAGAAGAGGCCGGCAAACAAGGCCTGAAGGTCGAGCTGGTGGAGTTCACCGACTGGATCGCCCCCAACGTCAGCCTTGCCGCCGGTGATATCGACGTGAACTATTTCCAGCACATCCCCTTCCTGGAAAACGCCAAGGCCGCCGCCGGTTTTGATTTGGAGCCCTATGCGCCGGGCATCATCAATAACATCGGGCTGTACTCGAAAAAGTACAAAAGCATTAGCGATCTGCCCGAGGGCGCCAGCGTGGCGATTGCCAACGACCCCATCAACAGCGGTCGCGGCCTGCAACTGCTGGCCAAGGCCGGGCTGATCACCCTCAAGCCGGGCGTAGGCTACAAAGCCACCGAAGAAGACATCATCGCCAACCCGAAAAAGATCAAGATCCTGCAAGTGGAAGCGGTGCAACTGGTACGCGCCTATGACGATGCGGACTTGGTGCAGGGCTACCCGGCGTATATCCGCCTGTCCAAGACCTTCGATGCAGAGTCGGCGCTGCTGTTCGACGGCCTGGACCACCCGGAATACGTGATCCAGTTCGTCATCCAACCCAAGAGCAAAACCGACCCTCGGGTAATCAAGTTCGTCGACATTTACCAGCACTCGCCAGTGGTGCGTGCGGCGCTGGATAAATCCCTCGGCAAGCTCTACCAAGTCGGTTGGGAAGATAAAAAATGACCGCCGCCAACGCCCAACTGCGCGACCTGGGCCATGCGCCCAGGGACGCCGAGCAGACTGAACTGCACCCGGACCTCAACCGCGCCCACGTACGCTTTATCAACCTGGGCAAGACCTACGGCGGCACGGTACACGCCCTGCAAGGCATCGACCTGGCGATCCAGCGTGGCGAAGTGTTCGGCATCATCGGCCGCAGCGGCGCCGGTAAGTCATCGCTGATCCGCACCATCAATCGCCTGGAGCAACCCAGCAGTGGGCGGGTGCTGATTGATCAAGTCGACATCGGCGGCTTCGACGAGGACCACCTGGTGGCGCTGCGGCGGCGCATCGGCATGATCTTCCAGCACTTCAACCTGATGTCGGCCAAGACCGTATGGCAGAACGTCGAGTTGCCGCTCAAGGTTGCCGGCGTACCCAAGCCCCAACGTGAGCAAAAGGTGCGTGAGCTGTTGGAACTGGTGGGTTTGCAGGACAAGCACACCGCCTATCCGGCGCAGCTCTCTGGCGGGCAGAAACAGCGCGTTGGCATTGCCCGCGCGCTGGTGCACGACCCCGAGATTCTGCTGTGCGACGAAGCCACCTCGGCCCTCGACCCGGAAACCACCCAGTCGATCCTCGGCCTGCTGCGCGAGATCAACCAACGCCTGGGCCTGACCATCGTGCTGATCACCCATGAGATGGCGGTAATTCGCGAAATCTGCGACCGCGTGGTGGTGCTGGAACACGGGCGAATCGTCGAGCAAGGCCCGGTGTGGCAAGTGTTCGGCAACCCCCTGCATGAGGTCAGCAAGACCCTGCTCGCACCGCTGCAGCACGGCTTGCCGCCTGAATTGCAAAGCCGCCTGCAACCCACACAATCCCTGGCGGGCGCGGCGCTGGTGCTGCGCTTGCAGTTCACCGGCAGCGATAGCGATGAGCCGGACCTCGCCGCCTTGTTCAGCGCCCTCGGCGGACGCGTGCGTTTGCTGCAAGGCGGTGTGGAACGCATCCAGGGGCATGCCCTGGGGCAATTGCTGCTGGCGGTGAATGGCTCGCCGCACAACGCCGAAGAGCTGCGCAACCGCGCCAGCAATTGGGCGCAACAGGTGGAGGTGCTCGGTTATGTGGTTTGATCGTTTAGTGCAGGGCGCCATCGACACCCTGTTAATGGTCGGCGTGTCATCGCTGATCGCCTTGCTGGTAGGGATTCCCCTGGCGGTGTTCCTGGTCACCAGCGACAAGGGCGGCATCTATCAGGCGCCGGCCCTTAACCGCGTGCTGGGGGCGTTCGTGAACTTGTTCCGCTCCATTCCGTTCCTGATCCTGATGGTGGCGCTGATCCCCTTTACCCGGCTGATCGTCGGCACCACCTATGGCGTATGGGCGGCCGTGGTGCCGCTGACCATCGCCGCCACGCCGTTCTTTGCACGCATCGCCGAAGTCAGCCTGCGCGAAGTCGATCACGGCCTGATCGAAGCCGCGCAGGCCATGGGTTGCCGACGCTGGCACATCATCTGGCACGTGCTATTGCCCGAAGCGCTGCCGGGAATTGTCGGCGGCTTCACCATCACCCTGGTGACCATGATCAACTCATCGGCCATGGCCGGGGCGATTGGTGCCGGTGGGCTGGGCGACATTGCCTATCGCTATGGCTACCAGCGTTTTGATACGCAGATCATGCTGACGGTGATTGTGTTGTTGGTGGTCTTGGTGGCGGTGATCCAGTTGGGTGGTGATCGATTGGCGCGGGTGTTGAACAAGCGCTAGAGCTTTAGTGCCTGCAACAACGAGGTAAAGCTCGGCATTTGATGGCACTCGCGAAGTGGAGTTGGGAAGCGCCTGTCCAGAAAAAGGAATTTTTCCGACATCGCTTCCAGATATTCATTCTTTACCCTCTGCGCTCTTGTGAAATCCAGGAGCAAAGGAATGATTTCCAACGAGTTGAAGGAGGGGGTACGCGGTGTCGATCCGTCCAGCCTGTTCTCTGTACAAAACCGACGACTGATCAAACTGACTACCCCCTCCATCAATGAACAGGAACTCTTGCTTGAAAGTTTCTCGGGCACTGAAGCAGTGTCGGCACTGTTCAGTTTCGAACTAACCCTACTCAGTCAGGACGCTCGGCTGGAACTCAAGTCACTGATCGGCCAACCGGCGCAATTGGAAATTGAACTGGCGACGGGAGAGCCCCGCTATATCCATGGCTTTATAAGCCGTTTCAGCCTGCAAGACAGCGATAACGGTCTGGCGCGCTACACCGCAACACTAAGCCCCTGGTTGTGGATGCTGTCACGGCGTCAAGACTCTCGGGTCTTTCAAGAGCAGACGGTCGAAGCCATCATTCGTTCGGTACTGGCCGGTTACGGTACGTTGCCGGTATTCGAGTTTCGGCTGATACAGCCACTCAAGATCCATAGTTACATCACACAGTACCGTGAGAGTGACCAAGCGTTCGTCATGCGCCTGCTTGAGCAGGAAGGCTTGTTCTTCTATTTCGTCCACGAAAAAAACAGACACACCCTGATCGTCTCCGACTACTCCCAGTCGCTGACACCGATACCGCAGCAACCACAGATCCGCTATCACAGTGCGTCGGTCACCGAACTTGCGGACTCTATTACGCAGTGGAGCAGCCATCGAACGCTGCAGCCCGGCCGCATGTCCCTCAGGACGTTTGACTACAAGCAGCCCCGAAATGCGTTGTCAGTCGGCATAGCCAGTGTGAACGAGCAGGGTACGGTCGACCCCTACGAAATCTATGATTTATCGGGGCATTACACCCATGCCACTGGCCAGCAAGGTGAGGTACTGGCCCGGCGGCGTCTGGAAGCCCTTGAAGTACAAGGCAAGACGTTCAAAGGCGCGAGTAATTGCCGAGCCATGGGATGTGGTTACACCTTTGAGCTGACCCAGCATTTTGATCACGACCGCGATATTCGGGAAGACCGTCAGTTTCTGCTGCTGTCGGTCGAGCACCGAGGCAGCAATAACTATCTGTCAGACCAACCGGCCAGCTACCACAACAACTTTGAGTGTATCCGTCACAAAATTCCCTTTCGGCCCCTGGCCCAGGTCCCGCGTCCGATCATTTCGGGGCCACTCACCGCTATTGTGGTAGGGCCCGAAGGTGAGGAAGTGTTTACCGATGAATTGGCACGGGTGCAGGTGCGCTTTCATTGGCAACGTGAGCAAGACCCTTGCAAAGATACGACGTGGCTGCGCGTCGCCATGCCCAGTGCGGGTGAAGGTTTCGGCCATCAATTCCTGCCGCGCATCGGGCAGGAAGTGCTGGTAACTTTTCTTGCGGGGGATATCGACCGCCCGGTTGTTACTTCGGTGCTCTACAACGGCGATCACTCGCCGCCACGGTTCAGTAACGCGGCGGGGCTGCCGGGCAATCGAACGTTGTCTGGCATCCAGACCCGCGAGCATAAGGGACGTGGTTTCAACGAGCTGCTCTTTGACGACACCCCCGGCGAATTGCGTGCTCGAATGGCCACCACTCATCACGCTACTGAATTGAATCTGGGCAAGTTGGCCATGCCGCGCACAGATGGCAAAGCACTGCCACGTGGCAATGGTGCCGAGTTGCGCACCGACGCTGCCATTGCCTTGCGGGCCGCTCAAGGAATGCTGCTGACCACCTATGCGCGCCACGGCGCGCAAGGTTCGCAATTGGACCGCGAAGAGTTGCTCAAGCTGCTGGAGGAGTGTGGCGATCTTTTCCAGTCACTCGGGCAGACCGCAGCGGCACGTGGTGGGCAGCAGGTGGACAGCCAAGGCATCGAGGCTTTGCGCCAATCCTTGAATCAATGGCCAACCGCTGATAGCAACCAAGCAGGTGCCCCTATTGCCGCCCTCGCGGCAGAGGCAGGCATTGTCAGCGCCACACCGCGCTCGCAGGTGCATTACGCCGGGCAAAACCACGACACCCTCGCACAAGACAACCTGCATATGACCAGCGGTGCGGCGATGCACTTGCATGCGGGTAAAGGCATTTCAGCATTTGCCCAGGATGACGGCATCAACGTCATTGCCAATCGCGGCAAGGTTTTAGTGCAAGCCCAAGAGGACGACATTGCCCTGAATGCGCAAAAGAACCTGCAACTGTCGGCTACCGAAGGCGAGGTGCTCATCAGCGCACCGACTATTCGGCTGGTGGCCGATGACGGCAGTTACATCAAGATCGGTGGCGGCGTCGAAATAGGCACGCAAGGCAAGGCCATCGTGCATGCCGGTGAGCATGATTGGGTTGGGCCAAAATCCGATAGCGTGGTGCCTGCGGTGTTTGGGAGGGATTCGGCGGCGCAGCGTTTGGTCTTTCACTATCCGGGCCACGATGACAAAAATCCTCGTCTTGCGGGTGATCACGCTTATCAGATTGACGTTGGCGACGGCAGTGTGATGCAGGGCGTGACTGATGCAGCAGGGCTGACGGAGCGGGTTGAACGAGAGGTCATGCATCGTGCTCAGGTGACCGCGTCGCGCGAGGGGGATAAATCCAATGAGTGATTCCGGCTTTTACACCGTGGCACAGTGCAACACCCGTTTGCTTCCAAACTGCATCACACCGCGCAAACTGGAAGTGCCTGCCGACCTGCCTGGCGTGGTGATTTTCTTGCATGGCGTTAACGATCCGGGTGCGTCTTACGAATCGGTGGAAACCGGGTTGTGCCAGGGGGTTAATGAGCGGTTGGATCGGCCGGATCTTAAAGCGGGGCGATATGGGGCTGAATACAGTGCGGCGAAAGCTCTGCCAATTGAAGAACTAGTGGGTGAGGAAAAACAGATACTCGACGATCCCGACACTTACCTATACCGCCGCGATACTACCGACCTCAAAACCCGTAGCCTGTTGATCCCATTCTACTGGGGCTACCGAGCGGCACCGGAACATATCAAGCGCGATGATGCCGGCGACCCCTTCAAAATGCGCAACCAGTACCAGGATGTGCATGGCAATCGGCTGGACCGCCACTTTGCCAAGGCCGGTGGTTATTTCACGAACGCCACCAACAACCTCAATGAGATGTACGGCGAAGGGTTCAAGCCAAACATTAAATCCTGGGCGGCCAACAAAACCAGCAATTACCTGTACTTCGACCATGCACCGTTGCGGCACTATTTCGTGATGGCGGCGCACCGGTTAGCGATGCTTGTTCGGGAGATACGTCGCCTCTCTCCAGATGAAACCATCACCATTATGGGCCACAGCCAGGGTACCCTGATCAGTCTGTTGGCCCAGGCGCTGTTGGTGGATGACAACCAGCGCTGCGCTGACACGGTCATCATGGTGGACTCGCCTTATAGCGTATTGCCCGAGGTTACTCCCAAGGGCAGCGACACCTTGGCGACACTGATACGCATCGTCACTGCAATTACCCAGGCCCCTCACGCCCAACCGCCTCTGGCCGACCTCAGAAATCCGCAAACCTACGGCGGCCGTTCCGGCCCGCGATGGTCACCGGAACAGGGCACTCGCCTGGACAAAAACCAGAAGCTGACAGTCTTCCCCGAGCGCGACAATCGCGGCAAGGTTTACTTGTACTTCTGCCCGGACGACACCACCGTCGCACTCAAAGACGTGCAAGGCATCGGCACCTTTGGCATGCCGGATGTACTGCCCAACGGCACGCCGGCCATGACGGCGTTGCACTCTCTGCGCTTCTATCAACGGATGTGGACCAAGCGCCATCGGGACGGCGAGCCCGTACTCGTGGGTAAAACTGCTCAACCCGAACAGATGCGGGCTGGCGGAGAATCCTACCATCCAGGTGGATGGTCGCTTCCCGCACTTGTCTCCCGGGCCGGCATACGCGCAGGTCAGGAACGCCATATCAACGCCGAGGCACTGCATCCACCCCATGCCCCGCATATGTTCGGTGGCGAGGCAATAAGCGGTACGCCAACGACCTCGGGCTTGGACCGGCCCGACGATGTAGGCAAGAGCGTGGCACTGGGCAAGGAGTCGGCCAAGTTTCAGTGGGTTCAAATGCCGGACGAGTATGACCCTCCGTTGACCACCCAACGAGAAGCATTGGCGCGTTTTAACGCGCAAAGCGATGACCCGGAAGACCACACCCGCGCGGTTCGAAAGTCCACCAAGCATTCGCACCATGAGCGTGAAGAGACGCCACGGGAAGCGCGTGCGCGCATGGAGGTGGACAGCAACGCTTGGGAGGAAAACTCCTATCACTCGGGGGTATTGCGCAGTCCGGAAAACCATCGCTGGGTGACGGCGATGGACATTGCGATTGGGCAGGCCAGGTGCCTGGATGATCCGGTGATGCGGGAGGTGTTGGTGGCGATTGCGGATTGGAAGTTGGATGAAGAGCAATTTGAAAAAGTTGAAAAACTACCGGGTTGGTCGCGGTTAAGTGTCCAAGCGCGAGAATTGGTGACGGCCAGCTATCAATACTATGACGTAGGTAAATTCCCATCCGCCGATCTGGTGTCACTGACGCCACCAACACTGGTCACCTGCACCCCGAAAAAAGGAGCGGGCCAATGAGCGACCGTCAGTCGTACATGGAACTGAGACCGAGCCTTAAAGGTTACTTCTGGATAGCCGGAATATTGGTAGCCCTTTGGCTTGGGTACGTCTGGTTTATTGAGCCGATTTCACAGGTGGATAACATGGAAGGTCGAGGCATGGGCGCATTGATTGGTCAGGGAATCGCAGGTGTCTTTGGGGTATTGATACTGGCCTACAGCGGTCATTGGTGGGGCAAAGCCTTGGCCTCGGAGGAGAAGCAACTGGCTGAGTACCGGTCCAGTGTTATGGGCAAGAAAGCGGAGCAGATGGCCGAGCAGGAGCGCACGTATTCGCTGGAGATTCGGGGTTCTGGTCTGGCCGTTGATGACTGGCATCAATCATCGATTTGGCGAGAAATAGAAAAGAAAAAAAATAACTTTGCTTCGATTTATTCGCAAAATCCCAGTGATTACAAACCTTCTTTGGATTCCCGAGAGATCACACAGAGGATCAACATCCGCGTGGCCTTCAAGCATTCAGCCAGCGACTCAGTGGCCTACTGGCCGATACCGGTATTTGCAATTGCACCGCCCAAGCAACCTGAAGATACAGGTGCAGCTAGCAGTATCATGAGTGGCCGCAACGGCGCGACTCTGGGAGTGACCTTAGTCCTATGGCAGGACGCGGAAAACGCCTTACATGCTCAGGGCATGGTGGAGCGGTTATTTCAGTTTTTCGATGACAATCCGAAGGTGCCGCAGGCTTTGATTGTAAGCCGGGACGGCGATGTTACTCGAAATGGTTACCGCGTTGCCGGCACTCCCGGTCTGCAAAACGTTTCAGTCGTTCCGACAGTCTACGAAAGCATGACCGGCCTGCTGGTAACTCGCTCAGATCGGGTGGATCGCTATATCCGCCCGTTTGTCACCAATGACGATGAAGATAATCAAAACAAGAACACTGACCTAGGCAAGTTGTGGGCATTTTATTGGGGTCGTAGTCGTTCATTCGACGATTGGTATCTGAAAGCTGAGCGCGTCAAAGGGGCTAATCCCCTTCGTGCCCCCAGCACCATGTCCTCCACCTACTGGCACACCCAACTCCCCGACCTCTGGCGAACCCTGAGCAACCGAGGCCCCGGCGAGTTTGTCCCTTCCCCTTGGCTCCCGGCCCGCTGGGCACGCCATCAGGTCGCCGAGTTCGACGCCGCACCGTTACTCGGCTACCTGCACCGCCCCATCAAAGTCTCGATGAAGGATGAAGCCGGCAAGCCGCTCAAGCCCGCCCTGCAGGTCAAGGCGCTGCAAGCCGGCTGGCTACAAGCTTTGGACACCTTGCCCAAAGACCAAAAGCCCGTGCGCGTGTTCTACGACAGCACCGACAACACCGCCGGTGAAATCGCCCTGAACAACGCCTTGCACGCCCTCAACACCGACGGCCATGGCATCGAGCTGGGCAACGTCGAAGAGGGCTACGACATCGGCCGTCGCCTGGGTAATACCGGCGTCAGCAGCACCCTCGTGCAAATCAACCTCGCAACAATCGCCAGCTACAAGGACGGCGGGGTGAGCGCGGTTGTTTATTCGGGCAAGGACGGCAGCGTCACCGTACAAATGGTTCGGCCACCGGATGAAGCGCGCAAGGCGCAAAACCAAAAAAACCGTGGCATCGACCCCTTCAAATATGGTGCGCCGAGGGGAGGTTCATGAACTATGCCGATGACACGCTAATCGCCACAGGCACGAACCGTTTAATCCCGAACATGGAAAGTCGAGACGTGGGCGCATTGATTAGTCAGGGAATCGCAGGTGTCTTTGGGGTATTGGTACTGGCCTACAGCGGTCATTGGTGGGGCAAGGCTGTGGCCTCTGAGGAGAAGCAACTGGCTGAGTACCGGTCCAGTGTTATGGGCAAGAAAGCGGAGCAGATGGCCGAGCAGGAGCGCACGTATTCGCTGGAGATTCGGAGTTCTGGACTGGCCGTTGATGATTGGCACCAATCATCGATTTGGCGAGAAATAGAAAAGAAAAAAAATAACTTTGCTTCGATTTATTCGAAAAATCCCAGTGATTACAAACCTTCTTTGGATTCCCGAAGAATTACTCAAAGCATCAACATCCGCGTGGCCTTCAAGCATTCAGCCAGCGACTCAGTGGCCTACTGGCCGATACCGGTATTTGCAATTGCACCGCCCAAACAACCTGAAGATACAGGTGCGGCCGGAAATATTTTAGGCGGGCGAAATGCCGCCACGCTGGGCGTCACCTTGTTCCTGTGGCAGGACGCGGAAAACTCTCTCCATGCTCAGGGCATGGTGGAGCGGTTATTTCAGTTTTTCGATGAGAATCCGAAGGTGCCACAGGCGTTGATCGTCAGTGAAGATGGTGATGTCACTCGAAATGGTTACCGAGTTGCCGGCACTCCTGGCCTGCAAAACGTTTCAGTCGTCCCTACCGTGTTTGAAAGCATGACCGGCCTGCTGGTAACGCGCTCGGACCGGGTTGATCGCTATATCCGTCCATATGCCACCAATGACTCCGAGGACAATCAAAACAAAAACACCGACATGGGCAAGCTGTGGTCGTTCTATTGGAACCGTGATAATGCTTTCGACGATTGGTATCTTGAGGCTGAACGGGCCAAAGGCGCTAACCCCCGAGTTTCCACAGGCACCATGTCCTCCACCTACTGGCACGCCCAACTCCCCGACCTCTGGCGAACCCTGAGCAACCGAGGCCCCGGCGAGTTCGTTCCCTCGCCCTGGCTCCCGGCCCGCTGGGCGCGCCACCAAGTCGCCGAGTTCGACGCTGCACCGGTACTCGGTTACCTGCACCGGCCCATCAAAGTCTCGATGCACGACGAAACCGGCAAGCGGCTCAAACCCGCCCTACAGGCCAAAGCACTGCAGGGAGCTTGGCTCAAAGCGCTCGACACTCTGCCCAAAGACCAGAAACCAGTGCGCGTGTTCTACGACAGCACCGACAACACCGCCGGCGAAATCGCCTTGACCGTTGCCCTGCACACGTTGAATACCGACGGTCACGGCCTTGACCTGGGCAATGTCGAAGAGGGCTACGACATCGGCCGTCGCCTGGGTAATACCGGCGTCAGCAGCACCCTCGTGCAAATCAACCTCGCAACAATCGCCAGCTACAAGGAGGGCGGAGCCAGCGCAGTGGTTTACACGGGAGCCGATGGCAGCGTCACCGTGCAAATGGTGAGCCCACCGAACGAGGCGCGTAAGGCAATGAACCAAAAAAACCGTGGCAATGACCCGTTCAAATATGGTGCGCCAAGAGGTGACTCATGACTAATCCCATCTGCCTGGGTGATAGCACCAGCAGCGGCGGCACCGTCGTTTCCTGCCAGTTGGCAGGTACGCATACGGTAAATGGGAAAACGCCGGCGGTACTGGGCGACAAGGCGACATGCCCGCTGCATGCGGGGGAGTTCGCTTTTGTTGAGGGGCATCCACGAAGGCGTATGAACGGCATTCCGATGGTGCTGCATGGGCATCGTCTGGCGTGCGGGTGCCATGGGATAACAGGTCACACAAAGAATATAGACGTGCAGTGAGGCCAAGCGGGTATTGAAGGGCGCTGAGGTTACTGGCACTCATCCAATTGGGCCACGCTGGCATGGGGCACGAAGCTGACGGTTTTTTCCTTGGCCTGCCAGGGTCGCACGATATAGCTGCCGTCCGAGTCTGCCATTACCCGCAGTTTTACGCTGCGCTGCGGGTTGTCGGCGTCTACCAGCACGCGAGAAACCTTGGCGTCGTCCGACCAGGTCATCAGCGTACACGCGCGCCCTCAGGAGGCTGAGCCTTGCAATGGCAACCCACCCAACTTGGATCCGCTCGCCGGGATCAGCCCGAGGAAGACAATGAGCGCAAAGGCCGCCATTGAGGCGAATGCCACCGGGTTTTTATGATCCCTCATGCACAGCACAAGACAAGCGGCACATCCCTGGACCAGGAACAGCACCACCAGCTCGGCAAACATGAACGGCTCAAAAAGCACCGCACTGTCGGAATACTCGCGAAAGGCCCGGGAGACCGGTACCGTCACCATGAGGATTACCAGCATTTGAACGGCACCTGCACCGACACTGGCCAGCCAGAATTCGCCGGACAGGTCACGTAGTGCAATATGGGCGGGACGGGCGCGTGAACAAGATGAACGTGGGCACCAGGATCGACGCGCCCATCATGCCGATCACAAACACCAGCATGGCGAACATCGCCGGCAGCGCAGTGAATGCGGCGGCCGACAGAATGCTCAGGGGTACCTTTTCCACCTGGATGTACTGGTACAAATACAAGCCTGCCACCGACAGGATCCCCACCGTCAGCGGCCAGGCGCGCTCGTTGAGCCATAACAGCCCGTTGCTCAATTTCGTGGCGTATTGGTCGACTTTGTTACGAGTGGTTTTTTCATCAGTGGTTGGACGTTTTTCCGGTTCCATGGATGTACAAGCCTCTTCAAGTAAAGCCCGATGTTAACCAGAATCCTGCCGTGCGGTATGTCAGATGCTGACAGCACAAACACCGCGAACCGTCCTACAGCAGGCAAACGTCTTTCAACTGCATCGGACGCGACCTGAGGTATAGTCCAACGACCTCAACCGCAGCAGTGCGCCACGCCATGAAGCTCGCCCCCGACGACCTCAACCAGATCACCACCACCACCCTCGGCCATTACAACAAGGTGGCCGAAGACTTTCGTGAAGGCACCCGCGATCACGATGTGAGCCAGAACATAGACGCGCTGCTGCGGCATATCCAGGGCACGGCGCCGTTTACCGTGTTGGATTTCGGCTGCGGGCCGGGCCGGGATTTGCAGACCTTCACCCGCATGGGGCATATCGCCGTGGGGCTGGATGGCTCCGAGCGTTTCGCGCAGATGGCGCGGGAGGACAGCGGCTGCGAGGTGCTGCAGCAGGACTTTCTCAAGCTGGACCTGCCCGCCGAGCGCTTCGATGGCGTGTTTGCCAATGCGGTGCTGTTTCATATTCCCAAGCAGGAACTGCCGCGGGTTCTCAAGCAGCTGCATGGCACGTTGAAGCCCGGGGGCGTGCTGTTCAGCTCCAACCCTCGGGGCGAAAACCAGGAAGGCTGGAATGGGCCGCGGTATGGGTCTTATCACGATATGGAGGCGTGGCAGGCGCTGCTGATTGAGGCCGGGTTTGAAGAGCTGGAGCATTACTACCGCCCGGCCGGGGTGCCTCGGGAGCAGCAGCCTTGGTTGGCGAGTGTGTGGCGCCGGTCTTAAGTGATTTATTACCTGGTCTGACGCTATCGGGAGCAAGCCCCCCTCCCACATTTAAATGTGGGAGGGGGCTTGCTCCCGATGGTCTCAATGGCGTTGCTGATCTACCTGATACACCACCGGTTTTTCACCTTCCACCAGCGCTGTGACACTGCGCTCGGCATACCCTTCTTTTTCCATGGCCGAAAAGTTCGCCACCAACCGCGTGCCATCGGCGAACGTGGTTTGCTGCAGCTGTTTGTCCGCTGTCAGCCAACGAAAATCCGTCATCGCCTGGGTCGCCAAACGCTGGTGCAGTGGTCGGAAAAACCGGTCCTGGCGTTGAATCACCGGCAAGCGCGCCTTAAGCGTCGCCGCACTCAGGTGATACAGCGGCGGCACGTTATAGAGCAGTTGGGTCAACTCATTCTCAACCTGCACATTGCTCAATTTCAGGCTATCGAACAGCCAGTGATGAGTGGTGATCACCGAGCCGTGGAACACCGCCTGGTACAACGGCAGGCGCATGCTCGGCTCGAAATACACCGTGCGAAACGGCTCTTTCAATGGCACAGGTTTGAAAAACACCGTCGGTTGCTCCGGCGGGAACCAGTTGCCGACGTAATGGGGCGACTGCTTGTCCTGGGTCATGTCCCGATCCCCCCAGCCCATGACCGGCGTCTGCATACCGTGGGCAAACAGAATGCCCTGGGCAGTAGTGGCGTTGCCGTCTTCGGAGCCGGCCGGCACCTTGAGCACGCTGTTGAGCCAGCGGGACGCATCGATATTGCCCGCGGCGTTTTGCGCCTGGGTCATGGACGCGCCGTCCCGGTAGCTGTCGAACAGCATGCCGGTGGCATAGGCGTCGAGGAACCAGGCGTTGAAGCCGGCCTTGGCCTGCACGGCCCGCACCCGCGCCTCCAGTAACGGCCGCACGCAGCGGGGGTCGGTGTAGTGGCCGGACTGCTGGAAGCCGGTTTTCAGCTTGCCGTCCTTGAGCATGATTGCGCAGTTGCGGTAAGCCTGGTCGCCCTGGTGGGCGGTGGTCCAGTCCGGGTTCTCGGTCGCGGACAAAGCGGTTTCGTAGGAATCGTAGGGCGCGATCAGAAAGCCTGCGTCGACACCGGCGCGAATCGCTTCGGGATGCCAGAGGCCGCCTTCCCAGCCTTCGCCCAGGGTCAACAGCAGACGAGGCAGGCCGGCATCGCGCAGGCCTTGGATAGTCTTGCTGCCCCAGGTTTCAGGGCTGCCGCCCAAGGCTCCGGCGAATGCTGTCGCCAGCTCCTGGCGCAGTTCACCATAGCGGGCGGCGAGTCGCGTCATGTCCGGCTCCTCGACTTGCCACGCCTGGCGCGCCTGCTTGTTGATTGCGGCGTTAAGGCCACGCAACAGCGCCGCCTGCTCATAACGACTCAACGCCGTGGTCTGCGCCAGCACCTTGGCCGCTTCCTTATCCAACAGGGCAGCAAGCGCATGACCGCGTAGCCGCTCGACCAACTTCGGCCAATCACGCACATCGTCCAGCGCCAGCAGGTCATTGCCCCACAGGTAGGCATGGCTGGCGCCCAGCAGTTTTTCGGCCTCGGGGGTCTGGCGCAGCTTGTCCGCCAACGGCTCATATTTGCCCTGCTCTACCAGCCACTGGCGGTAGCGCTTGGCTCCGGCCAAGGGGTCGGCGTCGCCCAGGTGCAGACGTAGCGTCATCGGTGCGCTGGAGTCCAGCGTGGTGAACTCATGGGTCAGGGACAGCGCCAGGCCTTTGCCTTCCGCCTGCCATTCGAGGCGGTTGTTGTAGGGGTTGGTCAGCAGCCAGTTGAGGGTAAAGCTTCCATGATCCATGCCCCATAACGGCAGGCTCAGGTCCTGGGTGGTATTGAGCGCGCCCTGCTCCTGCAGGAAAGCCTGCCATATGGCATTGCCGGCGGGTACGTAATGCCCTTCGGCCAAGGGCCAGAGCAAGCCTTGGCCCATGGCTTCGGCGGGCTGGCGCAGCAGCGGCAACTCGCCAGGCTGACTGGCGTTGATGGTCAAGGCCAGGTCGCGTTGTTCAAGGCGTGCGGTCAGGCGATAGGCGCCGCTGTCCCATTGCCAGCTGGCCTGGTCGGAGCTGTTCTGCACTTGGCTGACGCTATGGGCAGTGATGCCGCTGGAGACGTTCACCGAGGCCTGGCCCGATGGCGTCACACGCAGGGCCAGGGTGGCCGGGTCGAGCTCGATGCGCCAGAGGGTGTTTTCGAGCACGGTGGTGGCAAAGGTCGGCGGCGACAGCAGGAGCGCACAGAGCAGCACGGTGGAGCGCAGGCAAGACATAGGGATCGACCTGGGGGAGGGTAAGACATGCAGCGATTGGGCGGGGCGGCAAGCGGACTTTTCGGAAGCTTCCCACAGTTGTTCAAGCGCTATGAAGATCAAAATGTGGGAGGGGGCTTGCTCCCTCCCACATTTTTAACCGTGTTGTTCCTGTTGCTCCTGCTTCGGTTCGCGGATCTTGTACCAGGCCACATACAGCGCCGGCAAAAACAGCAGCGTCAGCAAGGTGGCAATGATAATCCCGCCAATCATCGCGTAGGCCATCGGCCCCCAGAACACTTCGCGGGCGATGGGGATCATGCCCAGGCTCGCGGCAGCGGCCGTAAGCAGGATCGGTCGGCGCCGGTGTTCAGTGGCTTCCACCACGGCATCCCACGGCGTGTAACCGGCCACCTCATATTCGTGGATTTGCGTCACCAGGATCACCGAGTTACGAATGATGATGCCGATCAGCGCCAGGATACCCAGGATCGCCACAAAGCCCATGGGCGTGCCCGTGGGGATCAACGCCAGCACCACGCCGATCAGCCCCAGGGGCGCGACGCTCGCCACCAGGAACATCTTCTGCACGCTGTGCAACTGGATCATCAGGAAGGTGGCCATCAGGAACAGCATCAACGGCACTACCTTGGCGATAGGCCCCTGGGCCTTGCCGCTTTCTTCCACGGTGCCGCCGGTGGCAACTTTGTAGCCTACCGGCAAGTCAGCGCCGAATTTCTCGATGGTCGGCGCCAGTTGCTTGACCAGGTCCGTCGGCTGCATTTCATCGCGCACCGCAGCCTTGACGGTGATGGTCGGCTTACGGTCGCGTCGCCACACCAGCGGTTGCTCCAGCTCGTAACGCACGGTGGCGAACGCCAGCAGCGGAATCGAAGTGCCGTTGGGCGTAACGATCTGCAGGTTCTGCAAGGTTTCCGGGGTGCCACGCTCGGCATCTTCGGCGCGGCCGACCACATTGATCAGGTAGATATCGTCGTGCACCTGGGTCACCGACGCACCGCTGACCACGCTGTTCATCAACTGCGCCACGTCTTCCGACGACAGCCCCAGTTGCCGCGCCTTGTCCTGGGCAATGTCGACCCGCAGGACTTTGCCCGGCTCGTTCCAGTCGTAGATGATCTCGCCCAGGTGGGTGTTCTGGTCGAGCAAGGTCGCCAGCTCGATAGCATGCTTGCGCACCTGATCGATGTCTTTGCCGGACACGCGGTACTGGATCGGCCGCCCCACCGGCGGGCCCATTTCCAGCGGCTGCACATAGCTGCCGATGCCGACAAAATCATCGCGCAGGCGCTGTTGCAAGCGGGCGATCAACGCACCACGCTCCTCCAGGCCCTTGCTGACAATCACCAACTGCGCGTAGTAGGGGTTTTCCAACTGCTGGTCCAGCGGCAGGTAGAAACGGATCGCGCCCTGACCGATATAAGTGCTCCAGCGGGCTATGTCCGGATCGTCCTTGATAATCGCTTCAAGGCGATCGACGGCCTTGCGTGTCTCGTTGATCGAGGCGTTTTGCGGCAGGTTCAAATCAACCAGGATTTCCGGGCGATCCGATGACGGGAAGAACTGGTTCTGCACAAACTGCATGGAAAACACCGAGGCCGCAAACAGGCCCACAGTGATACCGATGGCCCACCAACGGTTGCGCATGGCCCACAGCATGCCGCCATTGAACGCACGACCGATGCGTCCGGGCTCAGCATTGTGCGGCTTCACATTGGCGCTGAGGATGTGCACACCGATCACCGGTGCAAACAGCACCGCCACCACCCACGACACCAGCATCGCCACGGCGATCACCGCGAACAGGGTAAAGGTGTACTCGCCCGCCGAACTGGCGTTGAGGCCAATCGGTACAAAACCGGCCACGGTCACCAGGGTACCGGTGAGCATCGGGAACGCGGTGGAGGTATAGGCGTAGGTCGCCGCCTGCTCCTTGGTTTCGCCTTTTTCCAGGCGCGTGATCATCATCTCGACGGTGATCATCGCATCGTCCACCAACAGGCCGAGGGCGATGATCAACGCACCGAGCGACACTCGCTGCATGGTGATGCCGCTGTATTCCATGAACACGAATACCAGCGCCAGCACCAGCGGAATCGAGCACGCCACCACCAGGCCGGCGCGCATACCCAGGCTGATAAAACTCACCACCAGCACGATGATCACCGCCTCGAACAGCGCGCTGGTAAAGCCACCGACGGCCTCTTCCACCACCTCGGCCTGGTCGGACACCTTGTGCACACCAACGCCCACCGGCAAGTCGGCGGTCAGCTCGTCCATACGCTGGTGCAGGGCCTTGCCGAACGACTGGATATTGCCGCCCTTCTGCATCGCAATGGCCAAGCCGATGGCCGGCTTGCCGTTGAAGCGGAACATTGGCCGCGCCGGGTCGACATAGCCACGGCTGATGTCGGCGATATCCGCAAGCCGATAGAAACGGTCATTGAGGCGCAGGTTGACGTCAGCCAGGTCCTTCTCAGAGGCGAACTGCCCTGAGGTGCGCACCGATATGCGCTCCGGCCCGGCCTCGATCACCCCAGCCGGGGTTACGGCGTTCTGCGATTGCAGGCTTTGCACGACCTGGCGCTGGTCGATCCCCAATGCGGCAAGTTTGCGCGTGGAGAAATTCAGGTAGATCACTTCGTCCTGCTGGCCGATCATCTCGACCTTGCCCAGCCCCGGCACTGAGCGGATCTCGGCGCGCACCTGCTCCACGTAGTCGCGCAACTGGCGCATCGACAGGCCGTCACCGGTAAAGGCATACACCGAACCGAATACATCACCAAACTCGTCGTTGAACGACGGTCCCTGCAAGCCCTGGGGGAAGGTGCCGCGGATGTCATCGATCTTCTTGCGCACCTGGTACCAGATGTCGGGGATGGCATTGGCGCTGGTGGTGTCCTTAAGGAACACGAACACCGTCGATTCGCCGGGCCGGGTGTAGCTTTTCACGTAGTCGAGGGAGTCCAGCTCTTCGAGTTTTTTCTCGATGCGGTCAGTGACCTGCTTGAGGGTTTCTTCCTGGGTCGCGCCCGGCCAGCGGGTCTGGATGACCATGGTCTTGATGGTGAACGAGGGGTCTTCCTCGCGGCCCAGGTTCATGTATGAAAACACGCCCATCAGCAGCGCGACGAACATCAGATACCACACGAAGGACTGATGCTTGAGGGCCCAGTCGGATAAGTTGAAACTCCCTTTCATCGCGAACTGCCCTCGTCGATTTTGACTTTTTGCCCGGGTTTCAGGCTGTTCACGCCGGCGGTGACAATGCGCTCGCCGGGTTTGACGCTGCCGTTGAGCAAGACACTGTTGCCGCTACGGCTAAGGACGCTGACCTCACGGGGCTGCACAGTCTGGCTCTGGGTATCAAGCATCCAGATGCGGGTCTTGCCGTCGTCTTCCTGCAGGGCGCTCAGGGGCAGTTCGATGCGCGGGGCAATGGCGGTGCTCAAGGTCACGCTGATCGCGGTGCCGAGGCGGAACGCGGGCGGTGTTTCGGCCAGGCTCAGGCGTGCGCGGCGAGTGCGCGTGGCGCTCTGGGCCTGGGGTTCGATCTCGCGCACGACGGCGGTGGTATGCACGCTGGGGTCCAGTTGCCCGGCGACCAGGAACACCACATCTGCCGGCAGGCGCTCGGCCAGGCCGGCGGGAAGGTCGATCACCGCTTCCTTGATGTCCGGGCGCGCCAGGGTCACCACTTGCTGGCCGGCACTGACCACCTGGCCGGCCTCGGCATTCCAGGCGGTGACGATGCCGGCGTGGTCGGTGCGCAGCTCGGCGTAGTTGAGTTGGTCCTTGGCTTGGTTGACCGAGGCGCGGGCCTGGTCGAGGGTCGCCTGGGTGGTTTTCAGGTCGGTCTGGGCTACGTCCAGCTGGGCCTGGGCGCCCACGCCCCGATTGAACAGCTCCTGCTGACGGCGCGCATTGGCCTGGGCATTGATGAACTGCGCCTGCACGCGGGCCAGGTCGCCCTGGGCGGCGCGCAATTGGTTCTGCTGGTCGGTGGGGTCGAGCACGGCAAGCAAGGCGCCCTTCTCCACTTCGGCGCCCACATCCACGGCGCGGCGCGCGATGCGACCGGACACGCGAAAGCCCAGGTTGCTTTCGTAGCGGGCCTGGATGGTTCCGGCGAAGCGGCCGAGGTGTTCCTGGTCCTCGGCCTTCACTTCCATGGACAGCACAGGGCGTATCGGCTCGGGCGGTGTTTCTTCCTTGGAGCAGGCCATCAGCAACAGGCTCGTGGCGACGATAACCGTCAGTTGCTTCATGGCTGGGCTCCTTGCTGGGCGATCTCGACCTGCATGCCTGGGTGCAGTAATTGCCCACCGGCCACCACGACTTTTTCCCCGCCCTTGAGACCGTCGCCAATGATCACTTTGCCGGTAAGGTAGCGCGCCACCGTGACCTTATGCAGTTGCGCCTTGCCGTCGCCGTCGATCAGCCACACGGCGGGTTCGCTGAGCTCTTTGGTCAACGCGGCCCAAGGCAGCTCGATGCTGGCCTTGGCCGGGCCGTTGGCCGTGGCACTCACCACCGACCCCAGCTCCATACCCTTGGGCAGACTTTGCAGGGCAATCTTCACTTGGAGGGTGCCAGTATTGGCGGCCACGGCAGGGGTCACTTCACGGACCTTGCCCACAGCCTTGATGCTTGGGTTATCCAGCAGGCTGACGGTGATCGGCGCATCCGACGGCGGCTCCACCAGCAGCGACTCATAGACGTTGAACACTGCATCACGCTCACCATCCCGGGCCAGACTGAAGATCGGCACCGTGGCTTGTACCACCTGGCCGACTTCGGCCTGGCGCGCTGTAATAACCCCCGGCGCATCGGCGACCAACGCGGTATAGCCCAACTGTTCGCGGGCATTGGCCAGTTGCGCCTGGGCAGCGGCCAGGGCGCTTTGGCTGCTGCGCAACGCAGCCTGGGCGGCGTCGTATTCGCTGCGACTGGTGTAGCCCTTGGGCAAGAGTTTTTCCTGGCGCACAAAGGCGGCGGCGGTCTGCTTGACTCGCGCCTGTTCGGCCACGACCTGGGCCTGGGCGGAATCGACGTTGGTCTGCAAATCCTTGGGATCGAGCTTGGCCAGCACTTGCTTGGCGCTCACCCGGTCGCCCACATCGACCATGCGCTGGATGATCTTGCCGCCCACGCGAAAGGACAGGTCGGTCTGCACCCGCGCCTGGATATCCCCGGTGAGTGTCACCGCTGCGGCGAAATCCGCCGACTGTACAGTTTGTACAAACACCCGGGAATGCTGCTTGGGCTCGGCTTTGTCTTGGCCACAGCCGCTCAGCAGCGCCAGGAGGCCAAGGCTGAAAATAAATGTCGAAGTACGACCGCCCATGCAGGCTCCTTTTGCGCGACGCAAGGTACAAGTGTGTATGCGACTGTGAGCTTAGATCAGGGTTCCTTATCTGCATGGAGGATCCCATACTCCAATGGTTCCCATGCCGGCTAAATACACATGCTGAAAACCCTCGCGGTGGCCAATTACCGCTCGATCAATAAATTGGTGGTGCCCCTGGACCGGCTGAATCTGGTGACCGGGCCCAATGGCAGCGGCAAGTCCAACCTTTATCGGGCCCTTCGCTTGCTGGCCGAAACCGCACAGGGCGGGGTGATCAATGCCGTGGCCCGTGAAGGTGGGCTGGACTCGACCTTCTGGGCCGGCCCGGAAACCATCACTCGGCGTATGCGCAGCGGCGAAGTGCCGGTGGAGGCCACCGCGGCCCAAGGGGTCAAACGCCTGCGCCTGGGGTTTGCCGGGGAGGATTTCAGCTACGCCATCTCCCTGGGCCTGCCCATCCCGGTCCCCGGCAGCGAATTCAAACTAGACCCGGAAATCAAAAAGGAATGTATCTGGGCCGGCCCCCTCTACCGCCCGGCCAGCCTACTGGTTCAGCGATCCGGGCCGATGGTACGGGCGCGTGACGGCCGCGCCTGGGATGTATTGGCCCAGCACACACCCAACTATCACAGCCTGTTCGACCAGGTGGGCAACCTGCGTGGCTCGCCGGAAGTGTTGCTGCTACGCGAGAGTATCCGTGGCTGGCGTTTTTATGATCACTTTCGCAGTGATGTGGATGCGCCGGTGCGCCAACCCCAATTGGGCACCCGCACACCGGTGTTACATCACGACGGCCGGGACCTGGCCGCAGCGTTGCAGACCATTCGCGAAGTGGGCGACGCCGAGGCATTGCAGCACGCCGTCAGCGATGCATTCCCGGGGGCACGCCTGAATATCCAACCCTTGCAGGGCGGGCGGTTTGCAATCGAGTTTTATCAGGAAGGCCTGCTGCGTCCCTTGTCGGCAGCGGAGTTGTCGGACGGCACCTTGCGTTACCTCCTACTGATCGCCGCGCTGCTGACGCCACGGCCACCGACCATGATGGTGCTGAACGAACCCGAGACCAGCCTGCATCCGGATCTGCTGCCGGCGTTGGCGCGCCTGATTGCCCAGGCGTCGATGCATTGCCAGGTGTGGGTGGTGTCCCATGCCAGCCGCTTGATTGCGGCGTTGCAGCAGGATGAGGGGTGTAATTCGATTGTGCTGGAGAAGGTGATGGGGGAGACGCGGATCGTCGGACAGGGGATGTTGGATGGGCCGGCTTGGCATTGGCCGGAGTAGGCGGTGGCTGTGCTGGCCTCATCGATTCGACTTGCCCCCGATGAGGCCCGGACAGCCAACACAAAGTCCAGAGATCAGCCCTGCCACTTCCCGCCTTCAACAATCACACTTTCAGGCTTGGTGTCATCGCTCAGCTCTTTGCGCACGTATTGGTCATACAGCTTGAGCAGGAACTTCTCCTCACCCAACTTCGCCAACTCGGCATTCACCCAGTCGCGCAGTTCGATATTGCCCTTCTTCACCGCCGGGGCAATCGGCGCTTCATCACCGAGTTTTTCTTCCAGCACGCGGTAACCCGGGTTCTGCTTGGCCCAGCTGAACAGCACCAGGTTGTCTTGCGCATAGGCATCACCACGCCCCGCCGATAACGCTTGCAACGACTCGGAGTTTTTCTCGAACTTGAGCAGCTTCCAGTCCGGGTGGTTCTTGGTCAGCCAGATATCAGCCGTGGTACCGGTGGTGACGATGGTCGTACGGGTCGCCAGGTCAGCCAGGTTTTTGACCGTACTGTCATTGGGCACCAGGGCCTGTACCGCGACTTTCAGGTTGGGGTTGGTGAAGTCCACCGCTTCCTTGCGTTCAGGCGTCACGGTCATGTTGGCGAGGATCAAGTCGACCTTGTCGCTTTGCAGGAACGGAATGCGGCTGGCCGGTTCCACGGCCACGAATTCAACCTTGTTTTCGTCGCCCAGCAGGTCCTTGGCGAATTGGCGGCCGATGTCGGTATCGAAGCCGACATAGCGCCCGGCTTCATCGACAAAGCCAAATGGTGGCTTGTCGGTAAACACGCCGACGATCAGCTTGTCCCGCGCCTTGATCTTGTCGATATAGCTCGCAGCAGCAACAGGTTTGGCAGGCTCTTCGGCCTTTTTATCGCAGCCGGCCAGTAAGGCGACGGCAAACAGCGGCAGCAGTAACTTTTTCATATCAGCTCCAGTTCCTTGATCTTCTTGGGCAGTGTTGAAACAAAGGAGAACTTCTCCAGGAACTG
>Ga0160440_100286_pt1 | contig 29208 bp, 35 predicted proteins | sample HID1971I_E1MG_FD_108277 | JGI IMG/M metagenome (GOLD analysis project Ga0160440, IMG submission 108277) | Enriched millipede-associated microbial communities from UW Madison campus, WI, USA - HID1971I_E1 MG | ecosystem: Host-associated > Arthropoda: Insects > Digestive system > Unclassified ... | reverse complement strand
GCCATCCATGGCGCGGGGCGGCTAAACCGGCATCCCTGCCGGTTTACCCCCCAAATCCCTGTCGAATTCCGGCCAGCGTGGTTTGACGGGGCGCCTGAGATCAAAAGCAGATCAAGATCAAGATCAAGAGCGGCTCGCTGCGCATCGTGGTTACCGTCGGCTGCTACACAGTGTAGATACCTATGTATACGCTATAGCCGCCTCGGCCATGCAGTGTGCATTCAGTCCACTGTGGTTGCATTACCGCAATGTGGTATTGCGCAGGTAACGGGCCGGTGAGGTGCCCAGGGTTTTACGAAACATCGTGATGAACGAGCTGACAGACTCATAGCCGAGGGCTTCAGCGGTTCTCTGCACCGATTGCCCTTCGGCCAGACTTTGCAGGGCGACGATGATCTGCCATTGCTTGCGCCATTGTCCGAAGGTCAGGCCGGTTTCGGCTTTTACCAGGCGGGCAAGCGAGCGTTCGCTCATGGCGACGTTGCGTGCCCAACTCGTCATGGTGGCGCGGTTGGCGGGATCTTGCGCCAGTGCCCGGGCGATGGTGCGCAGTGGGTTTGAGGCGGGTAAAGGCAGGTAAAGCTGTTCCGTGGGGGCCAGTTCAAGTTCTTCGAGCAGTACGTGAGCCAACCGCGAACTGCGCGAATTGGCCGGGTAATCCTGGGCCTGGCCGCTCAGGTGCAGGATCAGTTCCAGGATCAATGGCGACAGCGCCAAGGTACAGCAGCGATCCGGCAGCGACGCGGCGCCGGGCTCCACGAACAGAAAACACACCTGCCCGTTGGCCGTTACGCGGTTGCTGTGGGCGACACCCCCCGGAATCCACACGCCGAACCCTGACGGCACCATCCATACGCCATCTTCGACCGTACACACAATGCCACCGCAATACGCCACCACCAGTTGGCCCTTGCGGTGCTTGTGTACGGCGGACTCGCTGTCGTTGCGCTGGGGTTCCAGCATCAGCGCTACGGCGGGCTGGGAAAGGGTGTCGTACTCAAACTGATCGACGTGGATTTCGGCCATGCAAGGTCATCCAGGGTTGTCTGAATTTGATTATATTTTGGCAGTGTACTCAATATCGGCAGTGGCAGTAATTCCCTAGCATTACCTGCAAGCCCCGCCTTCAGTAGGCGAGCGAATGCCAGAACCTCTCGAATCCCGGTGCTTGCCATGCTCAGCGAAATCTCGATTGCCAACCTCTACTTTCCGCCCTTGCTGGTTTACCTGGGGGCGTCCGTCCTGGCCTACCAGCTGATCGAGCGCCTGACCCGCCGCTGGTTGGACCGGGCGTGGCACCCGGCGCTGGCGCGTTTTTTCGTCTCGCTCATCGTCGTGTCGACGATGGTCGTCCATTGCTGAGCGAGGCCGCGCATGTCTATCGTCAAACTCCTTAAAACTGCCGCCACCCTGGGGCTTGGTGTGCTGGCCCTGGTGTTTTGCCTGCAACTCTGGCGCGCTTATGTGCTGGCGCCCTGGACGCGGGACGGGCGGGTGAGTGCCCAGGTGATCCGCATTGCGCCCGAGGTGTCCGGCCAAATCGATCAGTTGTGGGTCAGTGACAACCAATGGGTGGAAAAGGGCGACCCGCTCTATCGCATCGATACGCGTGCTTATCGATTGACCCAGCAGCAGCGCGCGGCGCAGTTTGCAGAAGCGCGCAGTGTGTTCGAGCAGCGCAGTGCGCAATTCAAGCGGCGCGCGCAGCTGGGCGGCGCCATTGCCCGTGAAGAGATCGACAATGCCGCGCGTGACTTGGCCGTGGCCCAGGCGCGCCTGGACGCGGCACGCAGCCAGTTGGCCCAGGCCCAGCTCGACCTGGACCGCACCACCATTCGTGCGCCGGTGGACGGCTATGTCACGCAACTGCGGTTGCAGCCCGGTGATTACGCCCAGGCGGGCATCACCAACCTGTTTGTAGTCGACGGTCATAGCTTCTGGATCACGGGCTATTTTGAAGAGACCAAGTTGCCGGGTGTACGCATCGGCGCAGCGGTGTCGATCAAGCTGATGGGCTTTGACCCGCTGCTGCAAGGCCACGTGGCAAGCCTGGGCAGGGGCATTGCCGACGCCAATGAGTTGCGCAACGACAGCGGCTTGCCCCAGGTGAGCCCGACGTTCAGCTGGATTCGGCTGGCGCAGCGTGTGCCTGTGCGCATCGAGTTGGACAAGGTGCCGGACGGGGTAGAGTTGGCGGCGGGCATGACCGCCAGTGTCGAAGTGACGCAGCCGGGCGTCGCACCGCGCTGGCGACTCACCCAATGGCTGCAGGCGTTCATGTGATGACTGACCTGGCGACACGCTTTTTCGCGGCGATCCCCCGGCCCTGGACATCCGCCACGCTTGCCTACGTGCTGCGCAGTCTATTGGCGGCCGGCCTGGCACTCTGGCTTGGCTTGCAACTGCATCTGGATTCGCCGTTCTCGGGTGCTTCCACCGTGTTGCTGCTGGTGCAGCCTATCCAGGGGGCAGTGCGGGGCAAGGGTGTGTACCGAATGCTGGGCACGCTGGTCGGCATGGTCGCGGCCTTTGTGCTGATGGGGTTGTTCGCGCAACAGATGCTGTTGTTCATACTGGGCGTCGGTATATGGCTGGGCCTGTGCGTCGGTGCAATGACGGTCCTGCGTCATTACCAGGCCACTGCGGCAGTGGTGGCGGGCTATACGGTGTGTTTGGCGCTGGGCCCTGCCATCGTCGCCCCGGAACAGGGCTTCGACCACATCATCACCCGTGGCACGGCGGTAGCGCTCGGCGTGCTCAGCTTGAGCCTGGTGGCGACGCTGTTCAGCGCCAAGACCATGGAGCACAAAGTTCGAAGCTCGCTCGTCGACGTCTGCGCGCGCAGTGCCCGGTTGCTCGCGGCCAGCCTTGTGGGCGAAGAGCCTGCGCGCCTGGCGACGCTACGGCACCAGCTCGCGATCGATATCGGTAAGGTGGACGACCAGCTGGGGCTCGGCCGTGGCGAATCATCGCTGATCCGCTCGCGGCAGATGGCGATTCAGGCCGGCCTGGCGCATCTGCACTCGGCGGTGCTTGACGCGCACCCGGAGCACCCATACCAAGGAATCGACCCGGCGTTGCGCGCCCGGATAAGCACAGGGTTGCAGCAACTGAGTGAATGCCTGGCGCATGCTCGCTGCGACTTTCGCACCGCGGCCGATACGCTGGAGCAATTGCGTCGCTGGGCGGATGTTCGCGCCGACTCAAGCCCACAGGTGCGGTTGCGCGGCGAACGCTTGGACGACCCACTGACGGACCTGGGCGCTGCGTTGCTGAACTTCTCCAGCCTCGACCATGCCCGCCGCGGGCCGACACGCGCCGTGGGGTATCACCGCAATTACGCGGATGCTGTGCGAAACGGCATCCGGGCACTGCTTGCCACACTGAGTGCGGGTGCGATCTGGTATTTCAGTGGTTGGGATCAGGGGCCCACATTGCTGGCGGTGCTGGGGCCGTTCTGCACGTTGGTGGCGACGGCTGCCGCGCCGGCCCAAGGCATTAACAGCTTTATCCGCGGCACGCTCTACGCAATTGTGGCGGCAGCGCTGTGCAAATTCCTGCTGATGCCGCAGATCAATGGCTTCCCTCTGTTGTTGCTGGTCATGGCAGGGTTCTGGTCGTTCGGCATCCATGCCACGAGCCAGCCGCGCCATGCCCTGCAAGGGGTTGCCTACCTGATCGGCTTCAACACCTTGGTGAGCACCGGTATGACCGCCACCTACGATTTCGTCGGTTTCGTCAACCAGGCGTTGGCCTGGATCGTGGCGATGCTTGTGTGCCTCTTGGCGTTCCAGATCCTGCCCAAAGATCCAGCCAGGCAAGTACGCGCATTGAAACATGCGCTCCACCAGCACACACGCCGGCTGCTACGCCAGGCAAGTACAATCGACCATGCTCAATGGCAAGCGAAGCAACAACACCGGTTAGTTACGTTGAAGAGTTTGCTTGGCGAGGGTCAACCGCACGAATACCAGGCGGGCTACTTGTCGCTGCAACTGAGCAAGCAATTGAATCGGCTGCAGCGCAAAGCCAGCGGTATTGATCCGGCATCTCCCGTGACCCGATGTGTGCAAAGCGGTGCGCGGCGGGTTGCACGATATGTCGATTATCCCGCTATCGGCGCCGCGCAGGCGCGGCGCACATCCCGGTCGTTGAGCAGGCTCGGCGCGCCTCATCTGGCGAGCGGTTATCAGGACTTGGCGTGGCTGCTGGAGCAGTACGCGAACCTTGTGCATTAGCGCTAACATGAGTCAACGCTCATGCTCAGCGCTTATTGCCAACTCGCCGGATACCCTACCTATGAGAGATCTGCCGCCCACCGCGACCTTGCGCGCCTTTGAAGCCGCCACTCGGCACCCGACCTTTACGGCGGCCGCCCAGGAGTTGCATGTCACCCAGAGCGCAGTCAGCCACCAGCTCAAGCATCTGGAGGCGCTGTGGGGCTTGGCGTTGTTCGAGCGCGGCCAGTCGTTACGCCTGACCCCGGCAGGGGCTACGCTGGCGCCCATCGTGCGCGAGTTCTTCATGAGCCTGGAGGCTGCCCTGGCCGACCTGCGCGAACAAAAGGGCAGGGTACGGCTCAAGGTCAGCACCACCTATTCCTTTGCCTTGAAATGGCTGCTGCCACGCTTGCCGAACCTCGCGCGCCAGCACCCCGAGCTGTTGGTTGCGCTGGACACCACGGATGACGTCATCCACTTTTCCGACGCCCAAGCGGATGTCGCGGTCCGGCTGGGCAAGGGCAGTTACCCTGGCCTGTATTCAGAATTCCTGTTCGGCGAGCATGTGTTTCCCGTGGCCAGCCCCGAACTGTTGCGGCGCCTTGGCACCCCGGGCAGCCCCGCCCATTTATTGGACTTCCCGCTGCTGGCCCGGGATGGCGCCGAGCTGGCACCGAAATGGGAGGCCTGGTTTGAAACGGTGGGGCTGGCCTTTTCGCCGCTCAGGGAAAGCGTCAGGTTTGGCGACACCAACATGACCGTCGAGGCGGCCTTGCTCGGCCATGGCATCGCGTTGGTGCGCAGCGGGCATGTGGAGCAGGAAATCAGCGACGGTCGCCTGGTGCGCCTGTTTGATGTGCCGTTTCCATCGCCGCTTGCCTACTATTTCGTGTGCCCCAAGGGCATCGAAACCCAGCCGCATATCCTCAGCTTCCGTCAATGGCTGATGAGCGAGGCGCTGAAAGTACAACGGGCGGATCAGTGAGGTATGAGTATCTGTTCATGCTGTGATGAGCAGACTTCGCTGTAAACCGGGGCCTTGGCTTGCCTAAGATGGCGCATGCCTACTCATATCATCTTCCTGGTGCTGTTCGCCGCACTGCTGCATGCCAGCTGGAACGCGCTGCTGCGCGGTGGTGCCGACCGGCTATGGTCGATGACGGTCATGTGCATGGCCATTGCCGTCACCTGTGTCATCGCCGCAGCGTTCATGGCACCGCCAGCGATTGAGAGCTGGGGCTACGGGGTGCTTTCGGCGTTGCTGCATGTTGGCTACAACCTGTTCCTGGTACGCAGCTACCGGGTGGGCGACCTGGGGCAGATCTATCCTATTTCCCGTGGCTCATCGCCGGCACTGATCACCCTGGGGGCTGCGGTATTTGCCGGGGAACGCATTGCGCCCGGCGAGTTGCTGGGGATTGCACTGGTGTCAGGCGGGATTATTTCCCTGGCCTTCAGTGGGCGCCGGCTTTCGGTTCCCAGCCTGCCTTATGCGCTGGGAACGGGTTGTTTCATCGCGGCCTACAGCGTTGTCGACGGTATCGGCGCCAGGCTCTCCGGCGCGCCGCTGGCCTATACCGTATGGATGTGCGCGTTGTGGGGCGTGATGATGCCAGCGGTGTACATCGGCCTGCGCGATGCCCGCAGTTTATTGCGTCTGCGCCCCGGAACCTTGGCCGCGGTGGTCGGCGGGCTGGTGTCTTTGCTGGCCTATGCAATCGTGATCTACGCCATGAACGAAGCGCCGTTGGGCGCGGTCTCGGCATTGCGCGAAACCAGCGTGTTGTTCGCGATGTTGATTGGCTACTTTTTTCTTGGCGAAACCCTTACCGCGCGCAGGGTCCTGGCGTGCGTAGTGATCGCCGGCGGCATCCTCATCATCGGCTGACACAGCCATCTTCTAAGGAGGTATTTTCAATGGTTGACGTTTCGCAGGCACCGCTGATCCTGATCACCGGTGGCAGTCGCGGAGTGGGGGCCGCGACCGCCCGGCTAGCCGCCGCAAAGGGCTATGACGTGGCGATCAGCTACGTGTCCAACGAGCCCGCGGCGCTGGCGGTGGCCGCAGATATCGAAGCAATGGGCCGCAAGGCCCTGGCCGTGCGGGCCGATAGCGCCAACCCCGATCAAGTCGCCGACTTGTTTACCGCCATCGACCGCAGGTTCGGGCGCCTCGACGTACTGGTCAATAATGCCGGCGTGCTGGCGACTCAGTCGCGTCTGGAGGACCTGAGCCTGGAGCGCATGCAGCGCATCTTCGCGGTCAACGCCATCGGCCCGATGCTCTGCGCCCAGCAAGCGGTAAAGCGCATGGCGTATCGGCACAACGGAGCGGGCGGCGTGGTGATCAATATCTCCTCGGCCTCGGCGCGCCTGGGCAGCCCGAATGAATACGTCGACTATGCGGCGTCAAAAGGAGCCCTGGAGACTTTCACCATCGGGTTTGCCAAGGAAGTGGCCCGGGAAGGCATCCGCGTCAACTGTGTTCGCCCCGGGCACATCTACACCGACATGCATGCCAGCGGCGGCGAGCCGGGGCGGGTCGACCGGGTCAAGGACTCGATCCCCATGGGGCGTGGCGGCCAGCCTGAGGAGGTGGCCCAGGCGATTTTGTGGTTGGCCAGTGCCGAGGCGTCATTTGTTACCGGTACGTTCCTCGATGTAACGGGGGGCAAATGAGTCGGCAAGCGATCTGTTGCTCGGCCATTGTGCATCCAGGCGGGCATGAATGACTGCCTGATCAAGCCGATTGGCCTGGATGCGCGGTTGATGTCCTACCAGCACAGCCACAACGGTGAAGAACTCGCGTTGCCGCCTACCCCGGAGCGCCTGACTGCGGCGTCTGACCCGGTACATCTGGTTGACCTTGGTCCACTGGAGTTGTTGATCAGCAGTGAGCCGGTAAAATTTCGGCAAATTCTCATTGAGTTAATCAATAACAATCGTAAGGATCGCCAGCAACTGGGGGTGCTGTTGCAAGCGGGGGATACCGATCAGCTCGTCGAGTTGGCCCATCGAATCAAAGGGGCTGCCCGGGTGGTTAAAGGTGGGCAGTTGGTCGAACGATGTCAGGTTCTGGAAGCGACCTGTGCTGATCCGAATGCATAAACCTAATCGGCCTTCGCCAACAATGGGTTTGGCTTGAGCGCCAGGTCACGCGCAAACGCTTGAGCAAAATAATCCATGACGGTACGCACCAGCGCCGAACGCTTCATATCGCGGTGAGTGACTAACCAGATATCACGCGAAAACCCCGCGCTGTCGTGCTCCAGCCTGATCAACTGCGGATCTGCATCCGCCAAAAAACACGGCAGGCCGGCCACACCCACGCCTGACCGAGCGGCCACCAGATGGCCGCTGATGTCGCTGAGTTCGCACGCCACGGCTCGCTCGCCTGCGATCTGCAGCAACCATTGTTGCTGGGGCATGTCGGCGAATGCTTTTTCATAAGCGATGAAGGCCCACTGTGCCGGGCTGCAAAGGTGCGCATAGGCGCGGCTGGCGTACAAATCGAAGTCCATCTTTGCAACCCGCCGGGCGACGTTACTCGGCTCCCGTGGCCGCAGGTGCCTGACGGCGATATCCGCCTCGCCACGACTCAACGAGACCTGATGCGCCTGGGCACTGATCGATAACTGAATCTGGGGGTACTGCTGGCGGAAGTCACCTAAACGCGGTGCGATGAAATGCGTTGCCAGTACCGGGGAGGCGCTCAAGGTTACTCGCCCACTCAAGGACACTTGTCGGGATTTGACCTGCCGGGTGATATCAAACGCCGCGCTTTCCATGCGCAGGGCCTGTTCCACGATCAGCACGCCCGCTGCTGTCAGGCGGCAGGATCGAGGCAGGCGCTCGACTAACGGTGTGTGTAATTGGGCTTCAAGCGCGGCGATGCGCCGGCCGACGGTCGCGTGGTCCACCCGCAACTCCCGTGCAGCGCCGGAAAGCGTTCCAGCCTTGGCCACCGCGAGCAGATGGCGCATGTTTTCCCAATCGAACATCGGTGCAAATTCTCACATGAGCAGTGCGCTTGTGTGGAATTTACACCATAGGCGCGGGGGCAATAGTCTTTTTACGGGTGAACAGCAACTGGATAAACCTGTTTAGGAGCAACAAGAACATGACCCTTGCCATGGCAATGACGCGAACCGGCGGCCCGCAGGTTTTGCAACCGATTGAGATTAACGTCCCAAGCCCCGGGCCCCACGAGGTGTTGGTGGCCCAGTCGGTGATAGGCGTCAACTTTGTGGACACCTACTTTCGCAACGGCCTCTACCCGGTCGCGACGCTGCCGGCCGTGCTCGGCTTCGAAGGCGCCGGCGTGGTGGCTGCTGTCGGCAAGCAGGTCAGCCACCTACGCGACGGTGACCGGGTTGCCTATACAGGCGGGCCGCTCGGCGCATACGCGCAGTTGCGCCTGTTGCCCGCGAGCCGGCTGGTGAAGCTGCCTGACGAGGTGTCTTTCGAGATGGCCGGCAGCTCGATGCTACGCGGGCTTACCGCGCATATGCTGCTGCGCAAAGTGCATATGACCAAGCGCGGTGACTGGGTCCTGGTGCACGCGGCAGCAGGCGGGTTGGGGCAGATTGTGGTGCGCTGGGCAAAGCGCCTGGGGGCCAACGTTATTGCTACGGTGGGCTCGGAGGGTAAGGTCGCCATGGCGCGCGCAGCCGGTGCCGATGTGGTGCTGTTGCACACCGATGAGGGCTGGGCAGACGAAACCGTGCGCTTGGCAGAAGCAAAGGGTGTGCACCTTGCAATCGACGGTATCGGCGGCGGCATGCTGAGTCAGTCATTGAGCGTGGTGCGCCCCTTTGGCGTAGTCGCCAGCCTCGGCCAGCCTGCTGGGCCGATCCCGCCGGTGCGCGTGGAAGACCTGGGTTTCAGCCGCTCAATTGCACTGATGCGGCCCAGCTCGCTCCTGTATGCCAATGACCCCCAAGCCTACAAATCCGGTACCGATGAACTGCTGCAGAGGATGTTGGACGGCATGGTCAGCCCCGTCGGTGCGCGTTATCCACTTGTGGAGGCGGCAAGGGCTCACGCAGACCTTGAGGCAGGCAAAACCATGGGGAGTGTGATCCTTGTGGTATGACGTGGCCATCTGACCCCGGTGCCTGGGCGCCGGTCACTCAACGATGCTTGAAAAATGCGGTACGACGTTGGCATCGAGCAGGAAAATGAAGCTGTTTATCAAAGCTGATTCGTTGCGGCTGTTCCAGCTCATATACAAGCCGATTGCCGGATTGGGAAGGAGCCGGCGAAACACAACCTTGTCGCGCATGACTGACTGGGCAATCGACTTGGGCACCAGGGCAACACCAAAACCACAGGCAACCAGGCCGATCAAGGTGTGCAGCTGTGTGGCTTCTTGCACCACCAGGCCAGCGGGTATGTGCTGCGCGCCAGCAACGGCCAGTTTACGGCAACGCGGTGGGTCGAGAGCCCTGGTGTTGACTACCCGCTCGATCTTGCCCGGGTAAAAGCCGCCACTGCCGAGCAAGTGGCCCAGCGATGAAGCCAGATCAAGGAGTGCTGAACAGCAGGCGCCAGGTGTCAACCACTACGGACTACTTGTATGCTTGCGCCTGGGCACATAGGGCTGCAGAACGCGCCGGCGTTTGAACGATGGCGAGTGGAAACCGGATTTCCTTAAGGGGCTGACGTGAAGCGTGAAATTCGCCTGGTGATGCTGTTGCTGTTGGTGATCGGCTGTTCCCTGACCTCCCTGACCATCTGGAAAGTCCTGTCTTCCCGTGAGCGCGCGCTGGCGGAGGTGGACGTGCACGGCCTGAACCTGACCCAGGCACTCACCACCTACACCGAAGGTATCGTGCGGCAAAGCTCGCTGCTGTTGCTCGGGCTTGTCGAACGCCTGGAAACCGAAGGCAGTGGCCCGGCGCAGATCGAGCGTATCAGTACCCTGATCGGTCGGCAGCAGCCGTTGATGCCGCAACTCAGTGGCATCACCGTCTACGACCATCACGGCCACTGGTTGATGTCGTCCAACCGTCCGATCCCAGTGGGTGCCAACAGCAGCGATCGCGCTTATTTCATTCATCATCGCGATGATCCGAGCCGTGAGCCTTTTATCGGCCCGCCGATCCAGAGTCGTACCAACCACGAGTGGGTGGTGACCATCAGCCGCCGCTTCAATGATGCGTCGGGCAACTTCGCCGGGGTGGTTGCGGTCACCCTGGGGGTGGAAAACTTCCTGCGGGTGTTCGGCAAACTCGATGTAGGCCAGGAGGGCGCGATCGGTTTGTCCTATGCCGATGGCACGCTGTTGGTGCGCTATCCTTTCCGCGAACAGGACATGGGCCGCAACTTTTCCAAGTCGCCTATCTATGCCAAGTACCTTGTCGACCAATCCGTCGGCACCGCCGCCTACACGTCCAGCCTGGACGGTGTGGAGCGGCTCTACGCGTTCCGCAAAAGCGAGACCCTGCCGCTGATCACCACGGTCGCATTGGGCAAGCATGAAGCCCTCGCTGCGTGGCGTATCGAGGCGGCGTTGTCCGCAGTGGTGGTGGTAGGGCTGCTGGGGCTGACAGGGTTGATCGGCTGGTTCCTGATCCTCGATATCCGCCGGCGTACTGCGGCGGAAGAGGCGCTGCGTGTCGTCCAGCAACAGTTGCTCGACTCCAATCGGCAATTGGCGCTATTGGCCAAGAAGGATGCGCTGACCGGCCTGGCAAACCGCCGCTGCTTCGACGAAACCCTGGCCCTGGAAGCGCGCCGGCACCTCGCTGGCGTTGCTAATGATCGATATCGACTATTTCAAGCGCTACAACGACGCCTGCGGTCACGTTGCGGGGGATGCGTGCTTGCAGTCGGTCAGCACACTGTTGGAGAACTGTGTGCAGCGTCCATCAGACTTGGTGGCGCGCTATGGCGGAGAAGAAATAGCGATCATCATGCCGGCGACCGACAGCGAAGGCGCGACGGTGGTCGCAGAAAGGATCCTTGCGCGACTGCAGCAGGCAAACATCCCCCATCCCGGTAGCCCGTTCGGGCGCGTGAGTGTGAGTATCGGCATTGCGACGGGTACCGGCTCACGGCTGGAGCCAGTATCAGGTTTGATCGAGGCGGCCGATGCCGCGCTTTACGGTGCCAAGGCTGCCGGGCGCAATGGGTTTTCCCGGCAGCCCACGGACATTGCTTCGGGCGGCTGAAACGGCCTGTACTTATGTGCTTGCCGGTTCACATCCCAAGTGTCGGCATCGTGAGTTTGCCGCACTCCATGAGCTGGCCGGCTGTGAGTTGTAGCTCGTTTGTGGGTTTCGCCGCGTAGCCAACGATGAAGCCTGCGCTGAGCAGTGAAAGGCAGAAGGCGGCTTTTATCAGGATCATGGGAGGTGGTTCTCACATCAGCTCAAAAGGGTGAACCACAGATTGTGTATTCAAGGAAAGGTTCCTGGGACGCCTGCAGCGCTCCAGCACATCACCTTTTCCAAGTGACCCGTATGTTCGTCCCGTTGTTCGTTGAGTACGATGAACCCGTGTTTCTTGTAAAAGTGCAGGCTGGGTAAATTTTGCGAATACACGCTCAGTTGTAGAACTGATCGGGATTCCATTGCATCTGCGAGCAACCGCCTACCCACGCCGCCGCCCTGATGCGCGGGCGCGACAAACAGCGCCGCCAGGGTGTCTTCATACACGCAACTGAACCCGAAGACTGTTCCATCGGCCTCAAACACGCGTGTCACGGCGCTGGGCAGGTAGACGTCACGCATGGCGCCCAGTTGCTCATGCCAGAACTGGGGGGCGATGAAGTGGTGGGCGAGGATCGATGCTTGCAGCCAGATATCCAGCACCGGTTCAAGGTCAGTGTGTTGAAAGTCGCGAATCATGATGCCTCAACGGTTGAGTGAACAGGCCGAACCCCAGTGTGGCGGCCGACAGTACTGCGCTTGAACGCCCCTGCGGCAGCGATTTTGAGCAACCGCTGGAAATTTGGGCATTGCGCATGGTTGGGTGCAGGGCAGGCGGCGGCGTGACGTAAGCCTCGACTCATGGCCTTCAGTTGTTTGACCGTCGCATCGATCTCGTCGGCCTTGGCCAGCAGTACCGCTCTATCCACATTGGCCTGGCCATTGGGTGACAGCATGGCGTGTATCTCGTCCAGCGACAGGCCACCCGCCTGCCCGAGGGCGATGACCGCCAACTGCTCAACGACCGCTGCTGCGAAATGACGGCGAGCACCGGGCTGGCTGGTCGATGTAATCAGCCCCTTCTTTTCATAAAAACGCAGCGTATGGGCAGGAATGCCCGTGCGTTTGACGACCTCGGTGATATCCATTGGCAGACCATTGACTTGAAGTTGACTTCAACTTCTATGATGCCTGCGCAGGTTGAATGGGTCCATGACTAAGAGGTAGGTATGACAGCGCTGGAAGGGGTTGCACAGGTTGTGTTGTTGGGGGCAGGGGCTACCGTGGTGATGGATATGTGGATGCTGCTGATGAAGGCCATTGGCGTGCCAACGCTGAATTTCGCGTTCGTGGGGCGTTGGGTTGGACATGCGTGCCAAGGCCGTTTCACTCATTCGAGCATCGGGCAGGCGTTACCGGTTCGAGGGGAAGTGGCCCTGGGCTGGATCGCGCATTACGTCACGGGTGTGGTTTTTGCGCTGCTGCTGATGTGGGTTGAAGGGGCTGATTGGTTGCAAGCGCCCACCTTTGTGCCGGCCCTCGTGTTGGGTGTGGTCACCGTGGCTGTCCCGCTGTTGGTGATACAGCCCGCCATGGGCGCGGGATTTGCCTCATCCAAGACGCCTACGCCCGGCAAGAATTGCCTACGCAGCCTGATCAATCATGGGGTGTTTGGCGTGGGACTCTACTTGGCTGCGTGGGTGATCGCCTGGGCGTGATCAGTCATGAATGGATTGTCGATCAGCGAATGAATTTGACGTACACCCGCTCCGGGTCATCTTCGTCAAGGTTCTCGATCTGCCCGCTGGGGACAAACCCGGCCTTGGTCATGAGTGCCTGGGATGCGGTGTTGGAAGCGTTGGTCGAGGCAAAGAGCTTGGGCGTCTTGCAGGCCGCTTCGGCAGCCGCCAGCAGACGCAGGGCCACACCCTGGCGCTGGTGCGCGGGTGACACAACCACCAGCGCGACGAAGCCGTGATCGAAAAAGTCATGGGTGAGCACCAGGTAGCCGGCGCATACGCCAGCGTCGACGGCGACCAGGCATTGCTGGCGAACCACCGCGTCATAGATAAACACGCGACGGCTGGCGTGGGCGGTGGCGTAGGCATCCAGCTCGACCAGGGCATGCACATCATCGGGCATGGCCTGGCGGATCAGCCAATGTGGGGTTATCCAGCCATCTTGCCGATCGGTCACAGTAATGGTGTTGCGTACAGTGGCATGGAGAGGTTCCAGATAATAAGCGTTGGTGAACCTATCATACGGGGTTGCCCACTCTCAATCGGCACACACCAGGGAGGGCTTACGATGGCTTTTGCCCAAGTGCTCGTGGCGTGTGTACTCATGCCCAGTGATGTGCGTCGGCGCTGTGCCAGCGCTGATTGCCTGGTCATGCAACGCTGCTTCCAGCGCTTGAAGATGCCGCGAGAGGATCTTCACCGACCCACTCGGGTTGGCCGGGTCGAACGGGATCCTGCCATTGGCAATCAACACCATGGCCAGTTCCCAGGCGCGTTGTGAGTCGTTCATCAGGCCACCTCCTTGGCACTTTGGCAGGCCATCATCTGGGTGTATGTGTCGTTGTATTGCATGACGGAGCTCCTTGCTAAACGGGACAGATATAGGTGTGACCCGCTCAAGAAGGCTCGGTATCAACTGGGTTGCCGCTGAAATTTCGATCATTTCAACGGTTCAGTTCCGCCCAAACCATCTTCTTATTAGATGGTGGCTGGGTTGCCCCGTGAAAGAATGAACCCGCGCGGCCCCACGCACACCTAAAAGGTTATGAACCGGACCCGGGGACAGGGTATGAAGCCGCCAGACCATCGTGACCTGCATAGCCGCAATTACCCGGTCAGCGAGGACATGACCTTGCAACGTAAGGTCTGGCGCTTCGAGCGATGGGGTTGGTATGGGTTGGTAGTGCTAATGGGCTTGACCCTGGCCGGCCTGTTTTCCAAGGGCCCATTGAGCAGTGCCGAGGTACGCAGCGCCGATGGGCAGCTGCGTGTCGAGTACCAGCGCTTCCTGCGCAATGGTGCTACCGATGCATTGGTGATTCATGTGCAAGGCCGGGCGCGTGAGCCCCTTGAAGTGGAGCTCAGTGGCGCGCTGTTGCAGGGCTTCAATGTGCAAATGCTGCAACCCCAGCCACTCAAGGCCAGTACGGCAGGCGATGGCATGAAGATGTGGGTGCTGAGCGACGACGACGGTCATGCGATGCTTCACGTGACCCTCAACAGCGACGGTGTTGGCAGCTTTCAAACCAAGGTGGCGCTGGCATCGGGCGCCTCAGTGGGCCTTTCCCAATTCATTTATCCCTAGGGGCGACCATGGACTCTGTGTTGCGGGCTGCGGCGATTTACCTGGTACTGCTGGTGCTGTTCAAGGTTGCCGGCAGGCGCACGCTGGCTGAACTCACCACCTTTGACCTGGTGCTGTTGATGGTCATCGGCGAGGCCACCCAGCAGGCGCTGCTCGGTGACGATTTTTCGCTGACCAATGCCGTGATGGTGATCGTCACCTTGATTGCCATCGACATTGGCTTCTCGCTGGTCAAGCAGCGCTCAACCTGGTTCGCACGGGTGCTGGATGGTGGGCCGACGGTGCTGGTCGAGGAGGGCCAGGTGCTGCACAAACGCCTCAAGCATGCGCGCCTGGATGAAGGCGACATCCTTGAGGCGGCCCGGTCCACCCAAGGGCTTGTCGAGATCCGGCAGATACGCTTCGCGATTCTGGAGCGCAACGGCAAGATCTCGGTTATCCCCTACGAATAACACCCTGGTTGGCGCTTACTTCCCTTCGCTCGATGGATGCGCATCCATTCTTGATACGCCGCCGTGCGTTGCACATCCGCGAGCTTCTTGGCTTCGGTGAAACGCAGCCAGGTTTTCGCATCGCCGCTGTAGGACTCGATGATTTGATACGCCAAGGTATCGAGCCGATCGGCTTCGAAAAACATCCGGGTGTTCTGCGCTATTTCGTCTTCCCATGCCTGTCCAGGCGTGTAGTCGAGCGTCTGGCTGTTCATTGTGTCAAATCCTCCGCCCACTGGAGTTGCGCCGCACCGCACCAGCGCACATCAGTGATGCCGTATTTTTCCGCCATCGGTTTGGAAACGCGCTTGAGGTTGTTTTGCCCGAACCTCGGTATTACCGCCACACCGGCATCGCAACTTGCCCAATGCCAGGCGTCGGCATTATTCATCTGCGGCGCACGTAAGATGAACGACTTGGGCTTGCCGTGAAGTTGATACTCGATGGTAAACAGTTCGTTGGTTTTCATGAGGCCTCCCTAAACTCATGCTCTACAGATATTTGACGCCAGAAAAAATTCAGAAAAATTGTCGGACACCTCGATAGCTGGCACTTCAGTGGTCAGCGGTCAGTGCCGGTGGGGAGTCTGGGTAGGGTCGTCGATCTGGATAATCGTGCCTTGGCGCCAGGCGTCCGCCCCTGGAGCAATGGCGGGTGCGGCGATATCCGCGCGTACGGCCTTCTTCTGGTTGCTGTCTACGCCCAGGCGCTTATCCCGCTCGGCGACCATTTTCGGGTCGGCCTGGCCGTCGGCGGTAAACCCCATCATCAGTTGCGGCACGCCCAACGGCAGCTGCTTGTGAAGGTCCGTATGCCAGGTGTGCCAGGTCTTGCCATAGGTATGCACGAGTTTCTCCATCAGGGCATGTTCGGCCACTTGTGGAATGCCCGGTGCAACCAACTGGCCTGATTTGACCTCATGCACGTGGCTATGCCACAGCGCCTTCTCCTGCGCGGGCAGGGTGTTGAACAGCTGCTCACTGATGATGTATTCGACACCCATCAGCTTGGCATCCTTGCGGTTGCCGTCGTAGATCACGCACTGGATCACTTCTTCATTGAGGATCGCGCAGTAGTGGTGAGCTTCCATCTGCACATCGGGGTGCCCGTTGTAGAAATGGAAGCCGTCCAGGTAGGCATTCAACGCATCCACCGACGGGCGCGATTGCAGCACCGCAGCGCCAGCATCCAGGGTGCGCGTAGTGGGCGACTTCGCGTCACCGGGCGCAACCACGTTGGACGGTGAGTTGTTGCTGGCGCAGGCGGTCAGCAAGGCAATGGACAGTGTCAGGCTGAGTTTTTTCATCGTGGATTCCCTCCATGGTCGGTGAGGCTGTACCGAGGGTTAGAAGGCTTGGCCGCGCAGGTGTTCAACCGGATTGGCGAGCGGCTGTCGATAGGCCCCGCGTCGCCGGGGATGCAGCCCAAGTGCTAAAAGTTTTGGAACACTGGTCAGCGAGATGGGTCATTTTTCATAGGTGTTAAATAGCACGACAGCGTTTGGCTCAGGCAAGCCTGTCGAAGTGGATGGCACCTCGGCCCGCGCCGGCTGTGTGGCGATTCCCACGGAAAACACCCATGGCTATGAGGTGATTGTCGACGGTGCGATCCAAGCGTGCGCACAGACCTTGGCCGACTACCTGGCCACGTACTGAACCAGCATCAGGCTCGCACATGACGTGCAGGAGGATAAAACCGTGTCTATCGCCGTTTCCACGATTGACTACCTGAAACAATACGATATGACCCTTACCACGGCCGAGTCCTGTACAGCGGGGAAAATCATCACCCTGCTGTCGGAAGTCGAGGGCGGTGGGGCGTGTATCGAGAGTGGGTACGTGGTGTATTCCCCTGAAGCCAAGCAGCGTTTGTTGAGCGTGCGTGCGTATACGATTGAGACCTTCAACCTCACCAGTTGCGAGGTCGCCCGTGAGATGGCCGCAGGCGCGATGCACGACAGTCCGGCGGACGTGGCCGTAGCCACCACCGGGCTGCTCGGCCCTGACGACATGGATGGCATTCCAGCCGGGACCATTTGCTTCGCCTGGGCTTATCGGGTGGGGCAGGGGGTGACTATTTTCAGCCGCAAGGAACGCTTCCTGGGTTCCCGTGAGCAGGTGCAGCTTTACGCGGCGGAGCATGCCTTGAAGTGGCTGCCGAATTTCCACCAGCGTGCCCTGGCCGGCGAGCAAGGTTAGCGAAGCCTTATTTGACCGGCTGCGAGGCCCATTCGCCGCCGGCTTTTTCACAGTCGATCTTGGCTTGGACCAGATCATTGGCGGCGTAGTAGTAGGTCACTACGCGGGCATTCTTGGGCAGCAATGCGCCTTCGTGATCCGGTGCCTTGGACGTCGAATGGGGATTGGCCAGGGCCTCCTGGGTCGGCGTGGCCTTGCAACTGGCGACATGGTTGCTGGCACAGGCCGCGACCTTGTTTTTCGTAGTGGGCATCATCTCCTTGTTCTCGTTGCTGCAAGACCAGTCGATGGCTTCAGGCGGCATGCCCTCGTAGCGGTAGCAGGTATGTTGCTCGACCGTCGGCACCTGGTCGCTTTGCCCGCGTGTTACCACATCGCAGGCGTCGGCCAGGGCCGTCGAGGACGTAAGGATGAGTAGCAAGGTGATCGGCAGTCGGACGTTCATAAACCTAATCTCCGCGCTTGCTTGAAAGGGCGAGCAGATGCGCCGCTTCGTAAGCATTGGAAAAGGCCACGAGCACTAAAGTTTGAACAATTTGCGCAGGCCTCGACGAGCGGCTGACCATTCGTCTAAGCCCGCGCCGATTTGTTGAACGCCCGCGCCTTCGTTCCGGACAGATACAGCAAGGGCCGACGAACGTTGCTTTCGTCTGGCGCCCTGGATATCAATCACTCAGCAGCAGGTGAACCATCATGAAGAAGCTCTATATGTGCCTGGGATTGTGCAGCGCGTTCATGCTTCACGGCTGTTTTGACAGTTCCGACAACACCACCAAGGACAACACCAGCGGGACCAAGTCTTCGGTACAGATGCAGGAAGGCAAGGCTGAGGAAAGTAAGTAGAGGCCCTTGGACTAAATGTGGGAGGGGGCTTGCTCCCGATATAGGTGTGTCAGTCTATGCAACTGTGACTGAACTACCGCCATCGGGAGCAAGCCCCCTCCCACAGTTCATACATCACTCAGCGCATATGCAGGATGATCGGGCTGCTACTCGCCGGGTCGGTATGCCCGCGCAATTTACCCACTGCCTTCGCATCGACCGCGCCACCATTGTTGCCCCAGGTGCCGCGCACATAGCTCAGCACGTCGGCGATTTCCTGATCGGACAGTTGCTCACGGAATGCCGGCATACGGTAGGCGTCCGGCATCCCGGCCGCCACCACGCGTTGAGAGCCGTTGAGGGTGATGTTGATCGCGGAGGCGTCTTCCTTCGCCAAGGCTGAAGTGGCCCCAGCCAATGGCGGCATCCACTCCGGCTGGCCCTTGCCGTCCAGGCCGTGGCACGAGGCGCAGCGTGTGGCATAGGTATGGGCGCCCGGGTTTTGCGCCGGGGTGTTGGCGACCGCCTGATACTGCCATGGTGAGCCGTCACGCTGCGGGTCGCCGGGCAGTGACTTGAGGTAACGAGCGATGGCGGCCAGGTCATCGTCCTGCATGAACTGCGTGGAGTTGTTGAACGCTTCGGTCATCGAACCGTAGACCACCGCATGGGCATTACGCCCGGTCTTGAGGAACTGCACGATCTGCGCCTCGCTCCAGCGGCCCAGGCCGGTGTTGTGGTCCTGGCGCAGGCTCGGCGCGTACCACCCGTCGAGCAGGGCGCCGGCGAGGAACGGCGCGCCGGACTCATCCAGGGCTTTCTCGTTGAAGGCCAGGCCACGGGGTGTATGGCAACTGCCGCAATGGCCGGGACCCTGGACGATATAGGCGCCACGGTTCCACAGTGCATCCTGGCCGGGCTTGGCCGCATAGGTGGCGGTGGGGGCGAACACGCCGTTCCACAAAGCGATGGGCCAGCGCATATTGAGCGGCCAGGGAATGTCACTGGGGATGTTCGCCTGGTTGGCGGGTTGCACGCCTTGCATGAAAAACGCGTACAGCGCCTTCACGTCGTCATCGCTGAGCTTTACATAGGACGGGTAGGGCATGGCCGGGTACAGCCGTCGCCCGCCCGGCGCTACGCCGTGGCGTACGGCGCGGTCGAAGTCGGCCAGGCTATAGGCGCCAATGCCATGCTCGCGGTCGGGGGTGATGTTGGTGGCGTGAATCGCCCCCAGTGGCGTGGCCATTTCCAGGCCACCGGCAAAGGGCTGCTTGCCGGCGAGGCTGTGACAGGCCACGCAGTCACTCACCCGCGCAACGTATTCGCCGCGACTGACCAAGGTGGGCTCGAAACTTGTAGCCTGTTGCTGTTCAAAAGGCGAAGCGGGCTGGCGTGTGACGTACCAGGCCAGCAGGCCTGCGGCGACCACGCAGGGCAGCACCAGCCACCCTGCGGTTCTTGCGAATCGGCGGTTGTTCATCGGCGTTCCCTGTCGGTTAGCTAAAGGTGTAGCGGCTCAATGGCAGACTGCGGATGCGCTGGCCGGTCAACTGCGCCACCGCGTTGGCCACAGCCGGCGCCACCGCGGGCAGCGGCGGTTCGCCGATACCGCCCATCTTTTCGCCACTCTCGACGATCTTCACGTGAACCTGAGCCATACGCGAGGGCGGCAGGATCGGATACAGGTCGTAGTTACGTGCTCGTGGCATACCGTCCACGTACACCGCTTCCTCCAGCAATGTTTGCGACAGGCCCAAGGCCACAGCGCCGCTGACCTGGGCTTGAATGATCGCCGGGTTGACGATGCTGCCCGGGTCGATAGCCTCCCAGATATGGTGGACCTTGACCTGGCCGTTCTCGATCGACACTTCGGCCACTACCGCCGCGTGAGAGCCAAAGGGTGAGGCCATGGCCACCCCGCGAGCACGACGCGTGCCGTCCTCTGCGGTGTAGGGGCCGCGCTTCCAGCCCCCCGACAACTCGCCCACGGCTTGCAGCAAGGTGGTCAACCGGGGGTTGTCACGCAGCAAGTGCAGGCGCAGCTCATACGGGTCGTGGCCGCCTTTGTCCGCCAGCTCATCCAGGAACGCTTCATAGAAAAAGTCGTTGAGGGAGTTACCCACCGAACGCCAGTAGCCAAGCATGGGCGCGCCCTTGACGTAGATCTGCGCGATGCGCTTGTTGGGGATCGCATAGCTCTTGCCCGACAGGCCTTCCAGGGCGGTAGGGTCGATCTGCTCGCCCTGTTTGCCACTGAGGGCTTCAGTGGGGCCTTCGGTGGCGCTGACCGCTTCGATGGCCACCGGCAGGCCTTTGTCATCCAGTGCGGCGCGGAATTTGACCACGGCGACAGGGCGCAGCACATCGCGCAAAAACTCTTCCTCACGACTCCAGATCAGCTTGATCGGGCGGCCGACGGCCTTGGCCAACGCGATGGCCTGTGGGTACGGGTTGGCTGAGTCATACAGGAAATGCCGACCAAAAAAGCCCCCCAGCAGTGGCGAGTGCAGAGTGATTTGCTCGGGGGCCAGGCCCGTGCGCTTGGCGATGTCAGCACGGAACATATCCGGCGCCTGGTTGGGCAGCCACACCTCCAGGGTGCCGTCCGGGTTGAAGCGCGCCAAGGCCGAAGGCGGTTCCAGTTGGGCGTGGTTGAGGTATTGATTATGGTAGGTGGCTTCGACTCGGGTCTTGGCGCCGGCCAGTGCACCGGCCACATCGCCTTCGTTTTCGTCATCGCGGGCCGGGCCTTGCTGGGCGGCAAGGAAGTCGCGGTGCTTGTCGCTGGAAAAGTCTGCCGGCATCGCCCGCACGGTCGAGTCGGCAGAGGCTTCCTGCCAGTCAACCTGGATGGCTTCCACCGCACGCTTGGCGTGCCACCAACGTTCGGCCACCACCGCCACCGCGCCGGGCAAGGTGTGAACCGAATGCACGCCCGTCATAGCTTGGACCTGGGCCTGATTGCGCAGGCTGCCCACCGTCATACCCAGGCGCGGCGCGTGCTGGACGGCGGCGTGGAGCATGCCGTCGATTTTCAGATCGATGGTGTAGAGCGCCTTGCCAGTGGATTTGTCATAGGCATCCAGGCGTTTTACCGGCTTGCCGATCCAGCGGAACTGGCTCGGGTCGCGCAACGTGATGGTGGCGGGGTCGGGCACCGGCATGTCCAGGGCGCGGCCGGCTAGCTCGCCGTAGCCCACGGAGCGGCCGGACGCGGCGTGTACCACGCGGCCAGGCTGGGTAGTCAGTTCACTCAGCGGTACGCGCAGTTGCTCGGCGCCGGCTTGCATCAGCATGGCGCGGGCGAGGGCGCCGAGGCGGCGCATGGTCGGGTAGCTCATGCGCACCGACATGCTGCCGCCGGTGATGCGCATACCGTTTTCCATCACCACGTAGGCTTCACCGGGCGGGGCCGCTTCGACGATAAACGTGGCGGGGTCGGCATCCAGTTCTTCGCCGATGATCTGTGCCATGGCGGTATGGGTGCCCTGGCCGCCCTCCATGAAGGGGCTGAGCAGGCGCACGCTACCGTCGGGGCGAATCTCCAGGAACGCCGGCACTTGGGTGCCGCGTTCAGCTGCGCCGCCGGTAGCGGCCTGCACGCGGGACACACCGAGGGGCAGGCCGAAGCCGATGACCAGCGCACCCACGGCGGTACTGGCAAGGAAGCGACGACGCGACAGGTTGATCGGCTCGTCCAGCTTAACGCCCGGCAGGATCTCAGACATGTTCATCAGGCGGTCTCCTTCCCGGCAGCCAGGCCATCCATGGCGGCATGGATGGCGTTGTAGGTGCCGCAGCGGCATAGGTTGACCATTGCCGCATCAATCTGCGCTTTGGATGGAGTGGGGGTGTGCTTGAGCAGTGCAGTGGCCGCCATCACTTGCCCGGACTGGCAGTAACCGCATTGCGCTACCTGGTGCTCGACCCAGGCCGAGACCACGCGTTTGCCTACCGCATCGGCCTCGATGGCTTCGATGGTGGTGATCTCACGCCCGATCACCCCGGCTACCGGCGTGACGCAGGAGCGCACCAGATTGCCGTCCACCAGCACCGAGCAGGCGCCGCACTGGGCCAGGCCGCAGCCGTACTTGGTGCCGGTCAGCCCCAGATTGTCGCGGATCACCCACAACAAGGGGGTGTCGGCTTCGGCATCGACTTGATAGGCCTTTTGGTTGATACGTAATTCCATGGCTCACCTGCTGATCAACGGTTGGTGCTGCTGAGTTCTTATAGGAGCGGTGCGACTGTACGTCGCCCATCGTCGAACTCTAGACCACCGCGCAACAGCTATCTATGCAATTGCCTTCAAGTCCAGAGGATCAGGCAAGAATTCAACAGGATTGGGTCACATCCGTCTGTAGGAGTCAGCTTGCTCGCGAAAAACGTCAACGATAACGCGTGTTTCCTGAATAAACGCGGCACCTATGGGTTTTTCGCGAGCAAGCTCGCTCCTACAAGAGCCTTCATCAGCCGTCAGCAAATTGAAACCCGCCTGACAGTTTTTCCTTCAAATACCCCACCAACACCGTCACCGACCTGGGCACATGGGGCGAATAGGGCCGTATCAGGTAAATCTCATCGGCAAACGCACCCTTTAGCGTCCACCCTTTCAACACCTGCACCAACTTGCCGCTGGCTAAAGCGGCCTGGGCACTGAAGTCTGGGAGCAGGGCGATGCCCAGGTGGTTGAGCGCCGCGTCACGCAAGGCTTCGCTGTTGTTGGTAGAAAAGCTGCCGGCGATGGGCACGGTGACGCGCTGGCTGTTTTTACCGACGCGCTCGAAGGTCCAGGCCGGCTGGTCGCTGCCCCGTGGGTAGTAGAGGCAGTTATGCGCACTGAGATCTGCCGGGGTTCGCGGTTCGCCGTGGTGTTGCAGGTAGTCTCGAGTGGCGACCAATACCGAGGTGGTGTCGCACAGCTTCCACGCCACATGGGTTTCCGGCACCTGGAAACCATGGCGCACCGCCAGGTCGTAACCCTCGGCCGCCAGTGAGCTCAAGGCGTCGGACACATCGAGCTGAATGCGCACCTGCGGATACTGCTGCAAAAAACCGGAAAGATGCGGCACCAGTTGTTGCCGGGCGAACGCCACCGGGGCGGTCAGGCGTACCAGGCCGCGAATTTCGCCGACCGAATCGCGCACCGAGGAGAAGCTGCGGGCGATCTGCGCGTAGGCGCTGCGCACGTCGCGGGTCAATGCCAACCCGGCCTCGGTCAGTCGCACGCTGCGCGTGGTGCGGGTTACCAGGCGCGTGCCGGTGGCTTTCTCCAGGTCGGAGATACGCTGGCTGACCGCGGATTTGCTCACCCCAAGGCGGGCGGCCGCAGCGGTGTAGGTGCCGTGTTCCTCCAGCACCGACAGCCAGTGAATGTGGGTCCACAAGCCTTCGATCTCAACCTTTTCCATGAGTGTATTGTTCGCCTGTCAGGACAATAAGTTCTGGATTCTGCTCTGGTTTGGAACAAATCGAAAGCCTATCGTGTGTTCCAACGCTACCCACCGGGGATCCATTGCCATGACCACCACCATCGAACACTACATCAACGACCAGCGCGTCAGCCGCGATGATCGCTACCAGGACGTCTACAACCCAGCCACCGGCGAAGTGACCGGGCGCGTGGCCCTGGCCAGCCGCCAGACCGTTGCCGAAGCTGTCGATGCCGCCCAGGCTGCATTTGCCGGCTGGGCCGACACGCCGCCGATCCGCCGCGCCCGTGTATTGTTCGAATACCTGCACCTGCTGCGCGAACGCAAGGACGACCTGGCGCGCATCATTGTTGCCGAGCATGGCAAGGTCTTCACCGATGCCCAAGGTGAAGTCGACCGTGGCATCGATATCCTCGAATTCGCCTGCGGCATTCCCAACCTGCTCAAGGGCGAGCATTCCGACCAGGTGTCCCGTGGCATGGACAACTGGACGATGCGCCAACCCCTGGGCGTCGTCGCTGGCGTCACGCCGTTCAACTTCCCGGTGATGGTGCCGATGTGGATGTACCCTATCGCCATCGCGGCGGGCAACACCTTCATCCTCAAGCCCAGCCCTACTGACCCGAGTGCCGCGCTGTTCATGGCCGAGCTGCTGCGTGAAGCCGGCTTGCCCAAAGGTGTGTTCAACGTGGTGCAGGGCGACAAGGAGTCGGTGGACGCACTGATCGAACACCCTGACGTCAAGGCCGTGAGCTTCGTCGGCTCCACGCCGATTGCCCAGTACATCTACGAGAGCGGCGCCCGCAACGGCAAGCGCGTACAAGGCCTGGGCGGGGCGAAAAACCATATGGTGGTGATGCCCGATGCCGATATCGAGCGTACCGTCGACGCGCTGATGGGCGCCGCCTACGGCAGTGCCGGCGAGCGCTGCATGGCGATCTCGGTAGCGGTGCTGGTGGGGGATGTGGGTGATAAAGTCATTGCCGCCTTAACCGAGCGCGCCAAGACGTTGCGCATCACCGATGGCCGCGATTTGAAAGCCGAGATGGGCCCGATCGTGTCGCGGGCGGCGCTGGAGCGTATCAGCGGTTATATCGAGCAGGGCGTACAGGCCGGCGCGCACTTGTTGCTCGATGGCCGTGACTACGTGCCCACCGAGCCTGGCCTGGAAAACGGCTTCTGGCTCGGCGCCACCTTGTTCGACCACGTGACCCGCGACATGAGCATCTACCGCGAAGAAATCTTCGGCCCGGTTCTGGCCTGTGTACGCGTGAATGATTTCGCCGAGGCGGTAAAGCTGGTCAACGACCATGAGTTCGGCAACGGCGTCAGCTGCTTCACCCGCGACGGCAACATCGCCCGCGAATTCGCTCGCCGCATTGAAGTGGGCATGGTCGGCATCAACGTGCCGATCCCGGTGCCCATGGCCTGGCATGGTTTTGGTGGCTGGAAGAAGAGCCTGTTCGGCGACATGCATGCCTATGGCACCGAGGGCGTGCGCTTCTACACCAAGCAGAAGTCGATCATGCAGCGCTGGTCGGAGAGTATCGAGCAAGGCGCGGAATTTGCGATGCCTGTCTCAAAATAAGGTCTCACAGGCACTGTAGATCCAAATGTGGGAGGGGGCTTGCCCCCGATTGCAGAGTGTCAGGCACTGTAAAGGTGGCTGATACACCGCAATCGGGGGCAAGCCCCCTCCCACATTTTTATGTGTGTTGCCCTGAATTGACCTGTAGAGCATAAAAGTCCAGTATGGAATTATAAGTACAAATTCATCGCTACACGTTTTTCTTCACTCTTGCCAAACCAACAACAACCCGCGAGAACCCGATCATGAAGAAACGCCACCTTATCCCCGCCCTGGCCCTGAGCCTGTTTGCCGCAAGCCACTTGCTCGCCGCCGAGAAACCCCTACGTATCGGCATCGAGGCCGCTTACCCGCCGTTCGCCTCAAAGACCGGTGACGGCAAGATCGTCGGTTTCGACTACGACATCGGCAACGCCCTGTGTGCGCAAATGAAGGTCAAGTGTGTGTGGGTTGAAGGTGAGTTCGACGGTCTGATTCCGTCCCTCAAGGTCAAGAAAATCGACATGGCGCTGTCGTCCATGACCATTAATGAAGACCGCAAGAAATCGGTGGATTTCACCCACAAGTATTACTTCACCTCCTCACGCCTGGTGATGAAGGACGGCGCGGTGGTGGATGACCAGTACGCCAGCCTCAAGGGCAAGAACGTCGGCGTGCAGCGCGCCACCACCACCGACCGCTATGCCACCGAGGTGTTCGAACCCAAGGGCATCAACGTCAAGCGCTACAGCAATAATGAAGAAATCTACATGGACCTGGCCGCAGGGCGCCTGGATGCGATCTTTGCCGACACCATCCCCCTGAGCGACTTCCTGGCGATGCCACGCGGCCAGGGCTACGCCTTTGTCGGCCCGGAGCTCAAGGATCCGAAATACGTGGGCGAGGGCGCGGGGATTGCAGTGCGCAAGGGCAATACGGCATTGGTCAGCGAGTTGAATGCGGCCATCGATGGCATTCGAGCCAGTGGCGAATACCAGAAGATTTCGCAGCAGTACTTCAAGACCGATATCTACGGAGACTGAAGGTCACTGCGGCGAACGGGTGTGGCGGGCGTTAACCCTTCAACTCCTTCAAATGCTTGTAGACCGTCGCCCGCCCCATACCCAGCACATTGGCCACATAGTTGGAGGCGCTCTTGCCCTTGAATGCGCCTTCGGCATGCAGCGCCAGCACCAGTTCACGCTTGTGGTCGCGGGTCAGCAGGTTGAGGCTCAGCTGACGCTCGCGCAGCCAGGCATGCAGGAACGTGTTAATGCGTTCCTGCCAATCATCGCGAAACAATGCATCTGGCTGGGCGATCAGCTTGCTTGGCGACAGGAACAGGTCCAGTGCTGCCTTGGCGGTTTCAAACATCGAGATATTCAGGTTGATACACAACACGGCCAGCCGGCGGCCTTTGTGGTCGTGCAGCACAGTGCTCAGGCTGCGAATTTTCTGACCGTCCCAGTTGAGTTTTTCGTAAGGGCCGATATTCACTTCGCTGACGTCACCGTCCAGCATGTCCTCCAGCGACGAATCATCACCCAAGCTGCGTTTAGACAGGTTGTTGGCGATGTAGTCGACGGTCTGCGTGCGCAAATCATGCAGCACCACTTCCGCATGGGGAAAGAACAGGGTGGCGATCGCATCGGCGATCCCACGGAAGTTCTGCATGACGGTGTCTTGTTCGGCGATGGTCATCAATGGGGCTCCAGGCGGACGGGGGAGAGCATACCAGCGTCCAGGCCGAATCGCGTCAGCGCCTCGGGCAGCGGCGCGCCGCGCACCAGTGCGGCGCTGGCCTGGCCCATGGCGGGCGACGTCTGGATACCATAACCACCCTGTGCTGCCACCCAGAACAGCCCTGGCACCTGCGGGTCAAAACCGCAGAGCAAATCACCGTCGTGCACGAAACTGCGCAGCCCGGCCCAGGTGCGCGTGGGGCGGCGGATGGTCAGGGTGGTGGCCTCTTCAATCTGGTAGATGCCCATGGCGATATCCAGTTCTTCGGGCTGCACGTCCTGGGGCTCCACTGGGTCGGCGTTGGCCGGAGAGCCAAGGAACATGCCGGCATCCGGCTTCATGTAGAAGGCTTCGTCGAGGGCTACCAGCATTGGCCAGCCGTGGCTGTCCAGGCCGTCGGGGCCGGCGAAGATAAAGGCCGAGCGGCGCTTGGGTTGCAGGCCGATGGACGCCGCGCCCGCCAGCCCGCCGATATGGTCGGCCCAGGCGCCGGCGGCGTTGATGATGATCGGCGCACGGAAGGTTGCATCCTGTGTACGCACCTGCCAGCAACCGTCGGCATCGCGACTCAGGCCCAGCACATGGCTGTCGGTGCGCACCTCGCCGTGGTTACGGCGTATACCGCGCAGGTAGCCCTGGTGCAGGGCGTCGGTGTCGATGTCGCAGGCGGTGGGGTCATAGATGGCACCGTGGACTTTTTCGCGGCGCAGGATCGGCAGCCGTGCACAGGCTTCGTCGGCACTCAGGCGTTCCACCTGTTCGACGGTAGCCTTGGCGTTCAGGTATTGGCTGTCCAACTCCGCCGGATCGCCGTTAAAGTCGACGGTCATTTCGCCCCGGGGTGTGAGCAGCGGGTGCTCGCAGAACCCCGCTGGCGGTTGATCGAAAAACGCCCGGCTGGCCAGGGTCAGCGCGCGCACTTGCGGGGTGCCATACGCGGCCGTGTAGAGCGCCGCCGAACGGCCAGTGGAGTGATAGGCCGGGTGGTTTTCGCGCTCCAGCACCAGCACCTTGCCGTGCTGCGACAACCAGAAACCGGTGGATGCGCCGGCAATGCCGCCGCCGATGATGATGAAGTCTGCCTGGTGCATAACAATCTCCGGGTTAGCGTTGCAATTGGTAGAGGGCATTGGCCAATGCAATGTCTTCCAGGCCCAGGCCGATGGAGCGGAAAAATACAGGCCGATCGTAGTTTGGGCGTTGCGCCATGTCGCTGAGCAATTCGGGCAGGTCACCGAGCACTGCGCGCGCGTCCCAGCCGTGCTGTTCGCTGGCGATCAGCATATCGCCGGCCGCGCCCGGAGTGGTCTGCCGATAGTCGCAGTACACCTGCATCTGGTTGAGGCACGCCGGGGGCACTTCATGGGCTCGCGGTGCATTGGTGCTGATGGAGGTGATCAGGGCGGGCTTGCGCAGGCGCATCGGGTCGATCACCGGGCCTGCCGATGAGGTGCAGAGCATGATCACATCGGCGTCCTCAACGGCGGCATCGCAAGTATCAGCGAGGGTCAGGCGCGGGTCCAGGCTGGTCAACTGTGTACGGGTGTCGGCGCTGGAGCTGCCAAGGCTGGGGGAATACAGGCGGATGTGCTGCCAGTCGCGCAGGTTCTGCACATAACGCAGGTGCGCCTGGGCGACCTTGCCGCTGCCGATGATCGCCAGGCGCTGCGCTGTCGCCGGGGCCAGGGCGTCCACCGCCAATGCGGTGGTCGCAGCGGTGCGCGCAGTGGTCAGTTCAGAGGCGTCGCACAACAGCAGCGGCTGGCCGCTGTGCATCGACATCAACAGCGTCCACGCCGTCACCAGGGGCCCGTGCTCACGCACGATATAGGGTGAGGTCTTGACCCCATACACCCCGTCCTCGGCCAGCACCCCCAGGTAGTTGATAAAGTCACCGGCACCGTGGGGGAACTCCACCCACTGCTGCGGCGGTTGCACGGCCTGCCCGGCGGCCAGGTCGCAGAACAGCTTGCGCAGGATAAGAGGTACATCGATCTGGGCGAGCAATGCCCGCGCCTGAACTTGATCGATGATGAGGGGGGAATTGGACATGGATGTCTCCATGGAAACTAATTTGTCTATTATGGACATTTAGTTCTTGTACGCAATAACCCCTGGAAAAAATGGAGATCAATGTGGGAGGGGGTTTGAACTGGTCCAGTAATTTCGGACATTCTTTTCGGTTTTCACGCCGCTAGCTTTTCCGCCGCTATCGGTGAGTGGTAACCGTTGTAACTGTGGCGCCTTACGCTGT
>Ga0160440_100270_pt1 | contig 30901 bp, 20 predicted proteins | sample HID1971I_E1MG_FD_108277 | JGI IMG/M metagenome (GOLD analysis project Ga0160440, IMG submission 108277) | Enriched millipede-associated microbial communities from UW Madison campus, WI, USA - HID1971I_E1 MG | ecosystem: Host-associated > Arthropoda: Insects > Digestive system > Unclassified ... | reverse complement strand
GGGCTTCCATGCAAAAGCCCGGGCCATTGTCGCGAATGTACAGGTTGACGCCCTGCGCAGTGGTTTCGGCACTCAGCCAGAGTTTGCGCGGCGGGCCTTTTTCGGTGAGGGCGTCGAGGGCATTGGCCAACAGGTTGCCCAGCACTTGGCGCAGGCGGGTTTCACCGGCCTGCACCCACAGGGTTGCCTCCGGCAGGTCGCGGATCAGCTCCACTTCCATCGAGCGCCGCCGTTTGGCCAGCAACGCCAGGGCGTCGTCCAGCGCCGGTTGCAGGGCCACGCTCTCCGGTGCATGGCGGTCGCGACGGGCGAAGGCGCGCAGGTGGGCGATGATCGAGGCCATGCGCCCGGTCAATTCGCTGATCAGCTTGAGGTTGCCGCGGGCATCGTTGGTGCGCTCGTGGTCGAGCAGGATTTCGGCGTTTTCGGCATAGCTGCGAATCGCTGCCAGCGGTTGGTTCAGTTCATGGCTGATGCTCGCTGACATGGTCCCCAGTGCCGAAAGTTTGCCGGCCTGCACCAGGTCATCCTGGGCGCGCACCAGTTCCTGCTGGGCGTGCTCACGCTCGAGCACTTCCTGTTTCAGGCGCCGGTTCAGGCCCTCCAGGTCGCTGGTACGCTCGGCCACGCGCATTTCCAACTCGCGGCGAGCCTTGGCTTCGAAGGCGATGCGTTCCAGGTAATGCCGGCGGCGCTGCATGATCAAGCCCAGCAACAGCATCAGCACCAACAGTGTGGCACCGCCGACGGCCATCACTGTGCGCACCGGGCGGTTGATCAGCGAGCGTGGTGCGAGGATTTCCACGTTCCAGCCGGTCTCGGCGATGGCCGTGGATTGGCGCAGCCAGGCGCTGCTGCTCAGGCTCAGCGGTTGCGGGTCGCGGGTCGGGTAGGGCTGGATGGCAATGATGGCCTGGCGTTCTTCGGTGGTCAGTGGCCGCGTGGCGCGGAACCGCCATTGCGGGCGTGAGGTGAGGATCACCACGCCGTTGTGGTCGGTGACCAGCAGTTGTTCCGGGGTATTACCCCACAGGCTTTCGGTGTGGTCCAGGTCGACCTTCACCACCAGCACACCGATGATCGTGTCGCCATCACGTACCGCGGCGGCAAAAAAGTAGCCGCGCTTGGCCGAGGTGGTGCCCAGGCCGAAAAATCGCCCCAGGCGCCCGGCCATGGCCTCGCTGAAATAGGGGCGAAAGGAAAAATTGCGCCCGACAAAACTGTCTTGTTTGTCCCAGTTGGACGCGGCCAGGGTCTTGCCGGTGGTGTCCATCAAATACATCACTTCCACCCCGGCCTGGGCGGCGACGTCCTTGAGCAGCAGGTTCGCGTTGACCAGGTTGGTGCTGACCTGGGGCGCGTCCAGCGCGGTGCGCAGGGCCGGCAGGTCGCCGAGGATCTGCGGCAGCACTTCGTAGCGGTGCAGGGTGCCCAGCAGGTTGGCGACGTAGAGGTCGAGGGTCTGACGATTCTGCCCGGCCAGTTCGCTGCGGTAATAGCGCTCGGCCAGGTGCTCCAGTGGCCACAACAGCGGTGCCAGGCATAATGCCAGCAGGGCAAGGCTGCGCCAGCGGGGTCGTCGCGCAAGGGGTGGAGTCATGGGGATCGCGCCTGTGGGTACAGGCGCATTATGCCTAGTGCTGCTGTGCAAGACACTCTTGCAATGCGTCCTGCCACTGCGGCTGGCTGACCTGCCATTGCTGCTGCAGCCGTTTGCAGTCCAGGCGCGAGTTCAGCGGGCGCTTGGCGGGCGTCGGGTAGGCGCTGGAAGGGATCGGCTCCAGTTCGGCGCAGGCTTTCCCGTCGGCCCGCAGCTGCGCGCCAATGGCCTCGGCGAAGCCGAACCACGAGGTTTCGCCTTGGGCGGTCAGGTGATAGACACCCCATTCACCGGCCTTGCCGGCTTGCCACTGCTCAATCAGCAAACGTGTGCTGTTGGCGATGGTCCCCGCCCAGGTCGGCGCACCGATCTGGTCGGCCACGATGCGCATCTGCGGTTTTTCCTGCAGCAGGCGTTGCATGGTCAGCAGGAAGTTCTTGCCGTGGCTGGAATACACCCAGCTGGTGCGCAGAATCAGGTATTGGCCACCCACGGCAGCAATCGCCTGCTCGCCTGCCAGCTTGCTCTGGCCGTAGACACCCAATGGGTTTGGCGTGTCGTTTTCGGTGTACGGGGCAGGTTTGCTGCCGTCGAACACGTAGTCGGTCGAGTAGTGGATCAGCGGGATGCCCAATGCCTTGGCTTCCTCGGCGAGGATGCCGGGGGCGACAGCGTTGATGGCAAAGGCTGCGTCCGGTTCGCTCTCGGCCAGATCGACGGCGGTGTGGGCGGCCGCGTTGATGATCAGGCCGGGGCGATGGGCGCGTACCTGTTGGCGGATCAGGTCGGCGTTGGCCAGGTCAAGCTGGTCGCGGCCCAGGACGATGAGCTCGCCCAGGCCCTGGAGCCGCTGTTGCAGCTCTTGGGAGACTTGGCCGTGTTGGCCGGTGATGAGGATTTTCAGGGCAGCTGTCACGGGAACAGGTCCGCATCTTTCAGGCTTTTGCCGTTGTGATCCTTGGCGGACAAGGTCGGTGGACCATTGAGTTGCCAATCGATATTGAGGTCCGGGTCATCCCAACTGATGCAACGTTCAGCAGACGGTGTGTAGTAATCCGTGGTCTTGTAAAGAAATTCTGCGTAGTCGCTGAGCACCACAAAGCCGTGGGCAAACCCCGGTGGAATCCAAAGTTGGCGGTTATTTTCGGCAGACAGGCGCACGCTGGCCCATTTGCCGAAATGCGGGGAGCTGCGGCGGATATCCACCGCCACGTCCAAGACTTCACCGGCAGTCACACGCACCAGTTTTCCCTGGGCGTGCTCTACCTGATAATGCAGGCCCCGCAGCACGCCTTTTTGCGAGCGCGAGTGATTGTCCTGCACAAACTGCAGGTGCAGCCCGCTGGCCTTTTCAAACTCGCGGGCATTGAAACTTTCATAGAAAAAGCCGCGCTCATCGCCAAAAACCTTCGGCTCGATGACCAATACGCCGGGCAGCTCAGTGGCGCTCACATTCATTTAGGGGTTCCGGCAAGAGTGTACAAGTACTGACCATAGCCGGTTTTGCCAAAGTATTTGGCGCGCTCCAGCAGATAGTCACGGTCTATCCAGCCATTTTCGTAGGCGATCTCTTCCAGACAGGCCACTTTCAAGCCCTGGCGGTGTTCGATAGTCTGTACGTAAGTCGAAGCTTCCAGAAGGCTGTCATGTGTGCCGGTGTCGAGCCAGGCAAATCCACGGCCGAATCGCTCGACGTGCAGGTCGCCACGCTTGAGGTAAGCATTATTGACGTCGGTGATCTCCAGCTCGCCGCGCGGCGAAGGCTGGACCGCCTTGGCGATCTTGATCACGTCGTTATCATAGAAATACAGGCCGGTGACGGCATAGCTGGATTTGGGCGCTGCCGGTTTTTCTTCGATGGACAGGGCACGGCCTTCTTTATCGAAGTCGATCACGCCGAAACGCTCCGGGTCTTTGACCCAGTAACCGAACACCGTGGCACCCGATGGGCGTTGAGCTGCGTTGCGCAGCTGATCGCCGAAATGCTGGCCGTGGAAGATGTTGTCCCCCAGGATCAGGCACACCGGATCATTACCAATGAATTCTTCACCGATGATAAACGCCTGGGCGAGGCCATCCGGCGAAGGCTGCTCCGCATAGCTGAAGCGCACACCGAACTGGCTGCCGTCGCCCAGCAGGTTACGGTACTGCGGCAGATCCACCGGGGTAGAGATCACCAGGATGTCCTTGATCCCCGCCAGCATCAGCACTGAGATCGGGTAGTAGATCATTGGCTTGTCATACACCGGCAACAGCTGCTTGGACACGCCCAGGGTAATGGGGTGCAAACGGGTGCCGGAACCGCCGGCCAATACAATGCCCTTCATCATGCGATCAAATCCTTTGCGTCAGTGTTGCCCAATCGTTCACCTTGATAACTGCCATCCTGGACCCTGCGGCACCATTCCAGGTTATCGAGGTACCACTGCACGGTCTTGCGCAGGCCGGTCTCAAAGGTTTCTTCCGGAACCCAGCCCAGTTCACGCTCGATCTTGCTGGCATCGATGGCGTAGCGTTGGTCGTGGCCCGGGCGATCCTTGACGAAGGTGATCAGGTCGGTGAATTTCTCCACGCCGGCTGGGCGTTGTGGCGCCAGCTCTTCCAACAGGGCGCAGATGCCACGTACCACGTCGATGTTCTTCTGTTCGTTATGGCCGCCGATGTTGTAGGTCTCGCCCACAACCCCAGTGGTTACCACTTTAAGCAGCGCGCGGGCATGGTCCTCGACGAACAGCCAGTCACGCACCTGCAAGCCATCGCCATACACCGGCAGCGGCTTGCCCGCGAGGGCGTTGAGGATTACCAGTGGGATCAACTTTTCGGGGAAGTGGAACGGCCCGTAGTTGTTCGAGCAGTTGGTCAGCAGCACCGGCAGGCCATAGGTGCGCTGCCAGGCGCGTACCAGGTGGTCTGAGGCCGCCTTGCTCGCGGAATACGGCGAGCTGGGGGCGTAAGGCGTGGTCTCGGTGAAGAGATCGTCCACGCCGTGCAGGTCGCCGTAGACCTCGTCAGTGGAGATGTGGTGGAAACGAAACGCGCTCTTCGCCGGTTCTGCCAGCTTCTGCCAGTAGGCCCGGGTGGCCTCCAACAGGCTATAGGTGCCAACGATATTGGTCTGGATAAAATCCGACGGGCCGTCAATGGAACGGTCGACATGGGATTCAGCCGCCAAATGCATGATGGCGTCAGGCTCGAAGCGCGCAAGTATGGCGCTCACGGTGGCCTGGTCGATGATATCGGCCTGGACGAACTCATAGCGGCTGTTGGACGCGATACTGGCCAGCGACTCGAGGTTGCCGGCGTAAGTCAGCTTGTCCAGGTTGAGCACTTCATGCTTGGTGTGTTGAATCAAGTGCCGGATCAGGGCCGAGCCAATAAATCCGGCGCCGCCGGTGATGAGAATGCGCATGTCGAGGGCCTTTTCCTTAGACGGACATTGGGCGAAAGAAGCATAGCTTGAGTTGTGAATCGGGCCGGCGCAAGCGCCGCGAGCATAAGGGGTTGATTAAAGCCCCTGAACAATGGCGATATAGACGTCTGAAAAAACAAACGCCGTCACAATGTTGTTGTCCCTGTTGACCCATCGTGCCTGTTCAAGCGGCACTATGGACAGCACGCATGGCGGCTTTGTTCTGTAAATCTGCCGTGATGACCACGCCACAATCGCTTGTCGATAGTTATCGACTACTTCATGTATTTATCGATGTTAATTCAGATTAACCGCTTTTAAAGCCGATTTTTATCCGTTATAAAGTCGACCTTCACCCCATTCGGAGCCCTGATCGCCATGACCACCCTGCATAGCACCCCTCGCGCCGATGGCTTCCACATGCCTGCCGAATGGGCGCCACAGACCCAAGCCTGGATGATCTGGCCTGAGCGCCCTGACAACTGGCGCCTGGGCGGCAAGCCGGCGCAGGCAGCCCATGTGGCCGTGGCCAAGGCCATTGCCCGCTTTGAACCGGTGACCGTTGCAGTTTCCGCCGGCCAGTACGAGAACGCCCGTGCGCGCCTGGATGTGCCCAATATCCGCTTGGTGGAGATGTCCAGTGACGATGCCTGGGTGCGGGATACCGGCCCGACATTCGTGATCAACGACAGTGGCGAAGTACGTGGCGTGAACTGGGATTTCAACGCCTGGGGTGGTTTCGACGGCGGCCTGTATTCGCCGTGGAACCGTGATTCCCAAGTGGGTGGCAAGATCCTCGAGATCGAACGTGCGCCGCGCTACCGTACTGAAGGCTTTGTGCTTGAAGGCGGTTCGATCCATGTGGACGGCGAGGGCACCCTGATCACCACCGAAGAATGCCTGTTAAACCGCAATCGCAACCCGCACCTTGATCGAGCAGCGATCGAAGCAGTGCTCAGCGATCACCTGGCGGTGGATAAGATCATCTGGCTGCCGGACGGCCTGTTCAACGATGAAACCGACGGCCATGTGGATAACTTCTGTTGCTATGTGCGCCCGGGTGAAGTGTTGCTGGCCTGGACCGATGACCCACAAGATCCGAACTACGCACGCTGCCATGCGGCCATGGATGTGCTGCAAAACAGCACCGATGCCCAAGGCCGCTCGTTCATCGTGCATAAAATGCCGATCCCGGGGCCGCTGTACGCCACTGAGGAGGAGTGCGCCGGTGTCGACCCGGTGGACGGCAGCCAGGAACGTAACCCGACCGTGCGGTTGGCCGGTTCCTACGTGAACTTCCTGATCGTCAACGGCGGCATCATCGCGCCGAGTTTCGACGACCCGCTGGACAGCCAAGCCAAGCAGATCCTGCAGAACCTGTTCCCCCAGCACGAGGTGGTGATGGTGCCGGGGCGTGAACTGTTACTGGGAGGCGGCAATATCCATTGCCTGACTCAACAACAGCCAGCCCCGCAGAGAAATTGAGTGCAGTTGTAACAACGCCTTGATGGCAAGCGGGGGCACGGTGCGATTGCAGTGTTCCCGGTAAGCCCGCGGCCCAGGCAGGTTGCGGGCTTTTTTATACCTGAATGCCAATGAACACTGGGAATTGGCATAGCTCTTGTATCGCTGTCGTAACAGTGGCCCAGGGTGATGACTGCACAGTTCTGTCACAAACCTTGAGTAAGTTAGCCGCTCACGCAGCAGGAGAGAGCGCTGAAATGAATGCCGATATCAACCCTATCTACACGCGCCCGTTCCACCCGACGCGGGTTAACGGCGACGCGATCCATGCGCTGGCGCTCTGGTTGAAGGCAAACGGCTCGCGACAGATCAGGCAAGCGCCTGACTGGCGCAGCGTGATGCGTGAACGCTACCCGGCGGGGTTGTTCACGGAGGATGAAGTGCGCGAGCTGTGTGACCTGATGTGTAACTCTAAGGCGCGCTGAGACCTTATGTGGGAGGGAGCAAGCCCCTCCCACAGGTTTCATTTATTCGGCCTTAGAAACTGTAGGTACCGGTGACGACCAGGCTACGCGGCTCTCCCGGCTGAATCTGCGCCGCGCTGGTCGCCGAGGCATAGTAGTTCTTGTCGGCGATATTGTTCAGTGCCGCCCTGACGTCCCATTCCTTCTGACGAAACCCGGCCAGTGCATCCCAGCGCCCATAACCCGGCAGCACCACAGTGTTGAGGTTGTCGGCGTAACGATCGCCCACCAGGGTCAAGCCGGTTTCCGCGTACCAACCCATTTCGGGCTTCCAGGTGATGAACAGGCTGGCATTACGCTTGGCTACATCGCTGATCCGTTTGCCTTCAAAGCCGTTGTTGTCCTTCTCCACCTTGGCGTCCTGCAGCCCCACGCCGCCGCGTACGTACCAATTGTCGACGATCTTGCCGGTGGCGGTCAGCTCCACGCCGCGTGAGCGTTGCAAGCCTGTGAGCAGGGTAATGGTGCGGTCCAGCGGGTCGCTGGTGCGGCGGTTGTAGAGTTCCAGTTCGTACACGGCCAGGGTGGTGCTCAGGCGGTCGTCGAGCCAGTCGCTTTTCACGCCGATTTCTTTTTGCTTGGTCAGCTCGGGGCTCAGGTCATTGGCGCCGCCTGCCGCATTCGGCGTGATACCGATCAGACCGCCGCCTGCGGGTGTGAAGGTCTTGCTCCACGAGGCATAGAACGAATGGTGCTCCAGCGGCGTCCACACCAGGCCGACGCGTGGGCTGGTGCTGTGGCTCTTCACGTTTTGCTGGGTGTTGAGCAACTTGCTGGTGGTGTCCACTTCAAAGCGGTCGTAACGCAGCCCGCCCAGGAGCTGCCACTGGTCATTCAGACGCAGTTGGTCCTGAACGTACAGGGCGCGACTTTCGACTTCGGTGTGGTTGTTGCTCGAAACGCTCATGCGCCCGGTGTGGCTCAGGTGGCGATTGGGCTGGTTGAGGTTCAGGCTCGGCACGGCCTGGCCGCCTCGATTGACGGCGGTAGCGGAGTACAGCTTCGGATCGCGGCGCTGGCTGCCCAGCTCAATACCGGTGAGCAGGCGGTGCTCCAGGCCGAAGGTGTCGAAACCACCTTCCAGCTCAAGGTTGTTGAACACATTGCGGGTGGTCAGGTCCTGCTGCCAGTGCTGTCGGCTGACGGTGTTGGTTTTCGGGTCGTAGCCGGTCTGGTAGGTGTTGTCGAAATCGCTGTCGAGCTTGAACACGCCGAGGGTGTGGCGCAGTTGCCAGTTGGCGTTGAGCTCATAGGCGAGCTTGGAACGCAGGGACTGGGATGTATCGTCGATGTAATCGCCGCTATCAAAATAGGTGGTGCTGCGGCTCACATCGGCCGGACGCCCGTTGACCCCGGGGATGCCGCGGTCCGGCGTGCGGTTGTAGCGGCTGTATTCGTATTGCACCAGCCAGTTCAGCTCAGGGGTGAGCTGCCAGCTCATCGACGGTGCGAACAACTGGCGGTTGCCACTGACGCCATCGCGAAAGCTGTTGTTGTCCTGGTTGCCCATGTTCAGGCGCAGGCTGATGGTGTCAGTCGGATCGGTGCTCAGGTCGGCATACAGGCTGCGCAAATCATTGCTGCCGCCTTGGGCTTCGATGCTGGATTTCTGCCCCTGGGTAGGCAGTTTGCTGACGCGGTTGACGATCCCACCCTGGCCTCCGCGCCCGTACAGCACCGCAGCCGGGCCCTTGAGCACTTCGATGCGCTCGATGTTATGCAGGTCGCGCACGTACTGGCTGTCGTCGCGGATGCCGTCCAGATAGAAATCGTTGCTCGCGTCAAAACCGCGTATGCGCAAACTGTCGAAGCGCGTGTCGGCGCCGCTGCTGACGTTAGGGATGCCGCTTAATGCCTGGCCCAGGTCGTTGGTGCCGTAGGAGCGCAGGCTTTCGGTCTTCACGGAATCGATGGCCTGGGGCACGTAGCGCACGGACGTGGCGGTGCGAGTGGCGGTGCTGGTTTCCTTGACGCGTGGGTCATCTTCGTCAGCCTCGGCGTTAATCGAGGTTTCAGGCAATACCGTGGTCGCATTGGCAAAACCGACAGACAGCAAAAAAGAGAGCCCTAAGGAAATGGGCGTCAGGCGCGGGACAAGCATGGGGGGGAGTATCCAAATGGTCTGGCAGGGAAATAGTGCGCGAATGGTAATGCTTTGCATTTGCGCGTGTTATCTATTCCCTATGGTGCTGCCTGTTAGATTTGTTACTTAATGTGTTTTTGTCCGTGTGCAGCCACATTTGGTGACGTTCATTGCAGCGCTTTAGCTCGCTGCTTAGACGAATATCGCCTAAATACAGACGATTCACGAAATTGACACTTAGTTCAATGCCCGCATAGGATTGCGCCCAACGCCTGTGGCTAACCACCATGACTAAATCCAATAAAAAAGGCCTGCGGCAGTTCAGTCGTCCGCGGGCCTTCTTTTTGCGGAAAAAAGTCGACACCAGAAAAAAGCAACACGGAGCCTGGTGTCACAGCGCGTACTCAACCCGTAATAAGGAATATAAGAACATGTTGAAGCAACGGATGAGTCTGATCGCTCTGGGGATTTTGAGCGCATCGACAGCAATGGCAAACGACCAGGAGCAATCCAAGGGTTTTGTTGAAGACAGCCACCTGAACATCGCCGCACGTAACGCCTACATCAGCCGTGACAAAAAAAATGGCGAGAAGGACAAAGCTGAATGGGGCCAAGGCTTCATCGGCAAGTTCGAGTCCGGCTTCACCCAAGGCACCGTCGGTGTGGGTGTGGATGTGATTGGTCAATACGCTATTCGTCTGGATGGTGGTAAAGGTCGCGCTGGCGCCGGCGGTATCGACTTCTTCAAGCAGGGCAACGGCACTGTTGATGAAAACGGCCAGCGGAATCCTGGCTCGGCACCACACGACCTGGCCAAAGGTGGCGCAGCCGTGAAGTTTCGCGTTTCCAACACCGTACTCAAGTACGGCGACCAGTTCCCGGCTGTACCTGTGCTGCAGTACGACAACTCCCGCCTGTTGTCGGAAACCTACACCGGTACGTCGATCGTCTCCAAAGAGATCGCCGGTCTGCAACTGGACGCGGGTCACTTCACCAAAGAAGCGCGCAAGAGCATGGAAGGCACCGACAGCGGCCGCCTGAAAAGCATCGACTACATTGGTGGTAGCTACAAATTTACCGAAAGCCTGTCGGCTGCCCTGTACGCCTCCGACATGCAGGACGTGCTGAAGAAGCAATACGTCAACGTCAACTACGTGCTGGCCCTGCCAGAGAAGCAGTCGCTGACGTTTGACTTCAACGGCTACAAAACCAAGCTCGACCGCAGCTTCGCCCTGGAAAACCAAGGTGATGCAGACGCTCGCGACAACAAGATCTGGAGCCTGGGCGCCACGTGGGCTGTTGGCCCGCACAGCTTCACCATCGCTCACCAGCGCAGCACCGGTGACACCGGTTACCTGTACGGTGGCTACCGCAATGCTGGCGGCATCGGCGACGGCGGCAATACCATCTTGCTGGCCAACTCCTACTGGTCTGACTTCAACGGCAAGGACGAGCGCTCCTGGCAAGCAGGTTACGGCATCGACTTCGCCACTTTCGGCGTACCGGGCCTGACCTACAACATCGCCTATGTGCGTGGTACCAACATCGACGACGGCAGCGGCCGTGGCGATGGCACCGAGCGTGAAATCTTCAACCAGTTCAAATACGTTGTTCAAAGCGGCCCAGCTAAAGACCTGAGCCTGCGTGCTCGCGCCTCGTGGTTGCGCGTTTCCGACAACGCCAGCAAGTACAACACTGGCGGTAACGAAATCCGTCTGTTCGCCGACTACCCGATCAACGTTTTCTAATTGATCGAGCGTCGCGTCTGATTCCAGGCAATAAAAAACCCCGACTGGTTCGGGGTTTTTTATTGCCTGGCGCCGAGTTGTTTCGCCTGTAGGGTGTGTCCTGAATGTCAGGCCTTGACCGGCGCAAGCTTCTTGCAGTTTTCCTTGCGCGCGGGGTATTGCTCGCATTTGCGCAGCACGGTTTGTACCTGCTGCGTATTCTGCAACTGCTGGTTGGCCAGCAGCTTTTCGGTGATAAACAGTTCTTCCGAGCCCAGATTACGTTCGGCCTTGTCGATCATCGCCAGTGCCGCTTGCCCATCACCCCGCTTGAGGTGGTAGCTGATCATCAAGTCATAGGTAGAAGGGCCAGCCAGGGACCAGTCCTTGATCGCCTGCAACTCTTTCAGCGCTTCGCTGTTTTTACCCTGGGCCAGGCGCACGGTATAGGCGGTGCGCCGAATGCTCGGCTGATCCTTGACCGGCGAAGCCAGTGCCTTGCGGATAAACCTTTCGGCATCCGGCACTTTGTTTTTCTCCAGGGCATCGATAGCAAAATACGCATCTTTATAACCCTGCAAGGCCTTCGCCACTTGGGGCGTGTTTTTCATCTTCGACCAGCTTTGCGGGTTGACCCGGGCGCGGCGTTCCTGGCGATATTCGCGTTGCAAGTACTGGCGCAGCTCGGTGTCACGGTCCATCGCCGACATGTGCGAGCGGTTGAAGTATTGCGTGGTTGCGGTGATGCCGGTGGTCAAGCCGTCCTTGACCAGCACGTCCAGCTCTTTGGTGAACTGGTTGAGATTGAACTGCTGCAGCGAATCCTGCATGGCATTCTTGCGCGCTGTGAGAAAGCCCGTGAGCAATGGCTTCTGCTTGCCCTGGAAGTCATTGAGGCGCTCCAGACTATGGGTGGCGGCACGCGGGGCGTAACCGGCGCGGATCATCAAGTCGGTGCCCAGCAAGTCGGCCTGGTCTTCCTGGCTGCGGCCCCAGGCGGTGCTCCATACCTGGTCGGAAAAGGTATTGGCCAGTGCGGTGTACAGCACTGTGTTACCGATGGTTTTCTGGGTGCCGGCCGGGTCTTTGCTGAACAGCTTCATCGTCCCGGAGCTGCGGTCGACGCCCGTATCGGCAGCCATGGTGGCCAAGGCGACCGTGGAGGCGACGGTGGTGAACATGTCTTTCTGCTGCTGGAAGGCAGCCATGCGGTCGTGGTGATGCAGCAGCACGTGGCTCATTTCATGGCCAAGCATCGCCGCGATTTCGTCTTCGCTGGCGACGTTGTCCAGCATACCCAGCGGCACGAACAGGTTGCCGTAAGGGTCTGCCGATGGCCCGAAACCATAACTGTCGGTGATCTTCACCTGCAGCGGCGGCAACTCCCCCGGCCAGCCCTTGGACAAGCGCGTGACAATGCCCTGCAAGTAGGCTTGCAGCATCGGGATATCCACCAGGTTCTGCTGACGCGCTTCGGCAGCCGGCACCGCCCGCCCGTCGTAGCTCAGGCGCTGCTGGCTCTGGCGCTGTGGGTCGAGCTTGTAGTACTGGCGTACGTCAGTGTTGTCCACGTAGTGGCCCTGGACCCGGGATTGGGTCGAAGGCCCCACCAGGTTCAGGAACGCCTGGTCCGCGCCCTTCAAGGTGGCGCAACCGCTGAGTACCGAACTGGCCAATAGGCAGGCCGCAACTAGATATCCCTTCACCGCACCGCTCCTTTTATTGATTGCAACCGGCACCAAAGCCGATGGTGGAATTATTGCGGCTGTCCTTGGCTTGGCTTTTGGTCAGGCCCTGGCAGGGCAGGTCGACGACGTTCAGCGGCGGCTCGATGCGCAGGTCCATGGTGTCCAGCCAGACCTTCTGGCCTGCCAGCTCGACCTGCACCAGGTCCAGCGCCTGGTTGTACTGCAACACCGGTACGGGCTGGGTGGGCGCATCCTTTTTCGCCAACTCACGTTGTTGCTTGCCTTGCTCGTCCAGTACGGTCACCGGGTCGGCCAGGAACGCTTTGATACTGTGAGTTTCCGCCCAGGCACCCTGGGTGAAGAGGGCGGTGAGCAAAACGATGAGACTTCTGTTCATCCTTGAATTCCTTGAGTCAAATGACAAGACGGCACACTCAGCGATCACGGTCGAAGAAGGCTTCGATCCGCTCGCTGAACAACACCAACGACAGCAATACAATGCCCAGCACGTTGACCGGGGTGATGTCATTGAGGCTCAGCAGCACACTGACCGCCGCCAACATCGACATCACCAACAGCCACGACGGGCACGGCGAGGTAAAAAACCAGATTTCCTGGCGCCGCCAACGGCTCCAGGTGCGATGGCCCGCCAGGCGCCGTGCGTGCAGCGCCTTGAGCACAGCAATCAACGCCAGCAGCCCGAGCTCCAGCAGGTCCAGCCAATTGAAGGGCAGGGCGGGGAAGTTGGCTGGTTCATGGTCGTAGTCCATGCCTGAGTTGATCAGGTTATCCAGGGCCATGGCATGCAGGTAAACGCCGGGGAGCTGGCCGTGTACCGGTGACTCCACCAGATCCCCCGTGGACGCGATATTGGCGCCCACCAGCACCAAGCGGTCGCGCAGCAACTCTGCGATCAGTGCCTGATCGTCGGGGTCGCTGACCTCCAGGTCACTGGCCGACAACGTCAGCGTATAAGGGCACCGCGCCTGGGCCGAGTCATCGAGCTTCCAGAACACGGCCTGGAACAACTGCGCCACCCCGTCCAGCAAGAAATGCCGCGCCGCTGCGCAGTGGCGGATATCAGCAATACGCGCCTGTTCCGGCGCCAGCTTCAGCCCCCATTGCACCGCGATGGGCTGGCGCTGCGCAGCGGTTTGCGCATCCACCGGCGGCGGCTTGCACTCGTGCATGGCACAGAACTCCCGGTACAGCGCCAAAGCGGGGGTTTCCATCAGCCCGGCCTGGGTTTGCTTGGCCAATGGATACTTGTCATCCACCCCTTCCCACACCACAAGGGCTGGGCGGCTGACCTGCATAAAAGGCGCCAGCGTATTGGCCTGGCCCGCCTCCCCGCGCGCCAAACCGGTATTGGCCAACCACAGCGGGATGCCCTGGCGTTGATAACGCTCAAACACATTCGCCAGCAACTGACTGCCCCGCGTCGGGTCGCCCAACGAGTGATCATGGCTGTACAGCAAATCCACAAACACCGCCCCAGGCTTGTACGCCAGCAAACGCTTGAACAACTTGCTCTGCTCGCCATAGGGCATTGGCCATGAGCTGTCATTGCGCATCAGGTAGGCATCATCAATCAACACCACCGCCACCCGCTGCTGCCCAAGGCTCGGGTAGTGGCTGGCGAACATACGATTGAGCCACTGCGCCGACGCCTTGTCGCTGGAACTGGCCAGGCCGAAAGGATCAAGAATCGCCAGCAACACGATGATGACCGCCAGCCAATAGCGGCGGTATTTGAACAGCGGAGGGTTGGACAACATCCATGTCTCGATAAAAACGCAAGCAAGGCGGGGTTTTTAAAGGAGTGGGGAGGGGGTGTCAATCGAATAAGTGGCTAAGTGCCATATTGCCTTTGGCTCGTCTTTCGCAAAAAGCCCCGACCTATTCAGGCCAGGGCTTTCCTGTGTGGGAGCCGGGCTTGCCCGCGATGACGTCAGCCCGCGAACCACACGACTTCTTTATTGCTCAACATTCCCTGGCGACTCCAACACCTTCACCACATCATCAATCACCGCCTTGCTCATCTCCTGCAAATAATGCGACGCCCAGGCATAACGGTCCGTGCCCTGCGTCAACGCCGCATCTTCTGCGAGCAGCTTGGCGAGGTGGAGCAAGTCGGAAACGTGATGCAAGGCTTCATGCAGGGAAACACCGCTGTTGACGCGGAACAGAGGTTGGTCGGAGTGAAAGGAAAAGGGGGTGACGCCGAGGGTGGTTAACGCGGATGGATTTGGAGCGGTCATTGGTAGAACTCCCGTATCGAAGTGAGAGCTACCACGTTCGTCATATGAACGAATGCGTGGCGCTAAGGCGCCTGCATCAAGTCGGGTTCTCAGGCCCGGTCGCCAAATTGCAGCGACGGGGACGAGATTAGCGTGGTGGGGCGTGGGGAGCAATCGTGAAACTAGATCGGTTAGGCGTCTGCTGGGTTAAGAGCAAGGATCGACTGACCAATTATTGGTTTTATGGGAGCGGCATAATTATTGGCTATCCATAGTTTTGTATAAAAGCTCGGTTGCTAGCGAAGGCGATGGCTGGGGAGGCACTCGTTCATTTGAGGTTGAGAGAAAGCACTTGTTGTCTTGCCAAGCAGATCATCGGTGGGTTGTATGGCTCCGCGGGGCTTCCGTATAGCAGTGTGTGGAAAAATAGGACGTGCGGAAACGATAAAGCCCTCACATTTCTGCGAGGGCTTCGTTTTGTATGGAGGCACCAGACGAACGGTAGTGGTCGGCGGGGCTAGGTTTTCTGCGGGTCTGGAATTCGGTAGAAAATTTGGCGTACCCCTACTAGTAACTATAAATAAATCAGTTAGTTATGGCACTCAGTGGAGTCGAACTGGGGCTTCACTGACGGGTAGCAATTTATTCAAATTGAGCCTGAGCTCGCTAGCGCGTCCTAGGGTGAGCACCGCCTCATAGCTCTGTCATCAATGCTTATTTTGTCGTGCCTTAGCTGAATCGCGTCCTTTCCCCAAAGCTGCTTATTGGCGACGAACGTGGCTATTTCTCGCTGCTGTGCGTTGTGTGTGTAGGTAGCCAGTTTCCTGGCAAATACGATATTACCCACGGCACAGTTATGGGATTTGGAAAGCAGTAGGTAATTGCCGAGGCAGTTTAGATATTCAGAGGTGAACGTTTCATCGTATTCATCGTATCCGTGGGGCATGCCTGCGGGTTCACTCGTAGGTGCAATGTGATAATTTTTTGAAGAGAAAAATGGGGCTGAAAGTAATTAAGTGCATACAGTAAAGGTGTGCTCAATACACTGATGGTTAGTGAAGTGCCGAGTGAGGTCTTCGGAGATTAGAAGACCTCAAATCCCTCTTCGAGGTTTATAGAAATTAGTTGCCTTAATCATCACTCGGCGGAAACGAGGGAATGAAAATGTTTGGCGCTAAGTCATTTTCATCATACGGATCAACAGTTAACCAGTCGGTTATAACTGGAGGTATACCTGCGGTTGGATTAGCCCTCCAGTAATCTCGCCAATGATTATAACGATCACTAAGCGGTTTGACGTTGTCCTCGTCAAAAATAGTGGATATTAGCTCTTGAATCTGATGAACGCCGGGTGCTTCTGGGGATATATTTCGGCCGAACATTTCAGCAGTGTTAATAAGCGCTGTTGTTTCACTCAAAGTAGTGTAGAACTCAACCCTGTTTTTTTCCGTTAACTCTGCTATTGGAAGGTATGCCACTAGCTGAAGTGGAACTGCCAGCGCTTGAGGTCTGGGTTTTCCCTCTTGCATGAAGGATGGGTCGATATCTGCTATTACAACTGCTTGTTCTGTCTGCCCCAAGGCATCGTTAGGGTTGTTGTAATAAATACCCTTAGACCAGCCTGCGTAGGGAGTTATTAGGTCATGGAAAATTGATTTTTTTGCATTGTTCCAACTTTCTCTGCCAATGAAGCAACTTCCACCGATTGCTTGTTTCTTGCAAGCGGCATTGCAAAAAACTGTTGTTGCACCGCCAGATAGCAAAGTGGCTTGCCCAAATATCCAATAGTCTGCTGATCTGGAAGTCATTGCAGGTACAATGATGATAGATCTCCTACTATCGCCATCTCCCGATAGGCCTAGGTAGGCTGACATAGATATCAAATCTTCGATCAAGATGGCTTCTGCACTTTCATTTGATATCGTGTGTCCGAATTTAACGGCCAGTTTTTGTAGCTCGGCAGCTAAAGCTCTGTAGTTAACTGGACTCATTGGAAGGAAAAGCTCAGAACATATAAACTCCGTGCTATATAGTAGGTGTCTCAGTTGCTTAGAATACTCCAGAATTTCCTCAGGTTTAATTTCGCTATCAAATGCTGTTCTGGCGCCATCGCTATCACGTCTCCTGATTTCAGAAAGTAGGGAGTTCGGTGAAAATAGAGGAGCTAATGGCTCTAACAGTGGCGAGAAAACTTCAGATGCTGCAAGTGATGAGTATTTTTTTCTGCGCGAGAATGTGCAAGCCAACCGGTCCCCGTTACTCAGGTTCAACGGAGCAATAAGCGTTAATATAGAGCTGTGTTCTCCCGAGAGGTATGTTTTAGGTTTGTCTGGTGGCAAAGTGGAAAAAGTTTTCAGGTGATCTGAAAGTCCCAGGATACCGTCATGAGCTTCCGCGAACCCTGGATCTGTTGTGTTGCCATATAATTTGTATGTTCCGGCCAGCACGGCAGGCATTCCTGGCTTTCTTTTAATTTGTTCTCTAAGCCACTTGATCGTGTCTGGCCTTACTGAATATTCTGGTAGTACTAGTAAGTCCACGCCAAAGCTCTTACAAGAAGACAGTGCCTCTAATAAAAATTTTCGTCTGCGAAGCTCGTAGTGACTAACAGATGAAGATCCAGTTTTATTGGGTGGAAGCTCTTTGTTCCAATCTTTGGAGTCTACTATTGGGTGGCGATAGGTATCATTTACTACCCATTGCATGATTGCTATTCGAATATGTCCTGGCGAACGCTGTCGGCGCGGTTCCCATACCCTTTCTTGAATAGAGCGCCATTCTTTTCGAGTCTTATTATCCGACTTCCTTGTCTTGGATGAAATATTATTAATGTCATCGGATGATACAAAAGCGTTACTTGGCGATAAGCGCTCCAAGCCCTCTTGAGTAGCAATCTGGGCATCGATAAGTTCCGAAGTGTGATCCACTGGCTTAGCGCTCGAGCCAAGAGTGGAGGAATACTCTTCAAACGATGATTGAGATGAGTCTTTAATTTCGCTCTCAAGAGCGGTACGTTGGGGGATGGGAATTAAAAGTTTGCTAAGTTTTTCATCTCGTGCACTGATCAATAAGAGATTATCATTGCAATCAAAGGTTTCTTGCCAGATGCTCAGAAGTTTGGAACCTTGTTGTATACGTTCAGGTTTTACTCCGCTTGATAGTGCGATCTGCCAACGAGAAATAGACCATTCTTCGCCAGATATAGTTGTGAAGCTATTTTCGGAGGAATTGAATTTCCAAGAGCCTACAGCTTTCTCTAAGTTTAATTTTAAATTTGACTCTATAACTGAAAAACAATTAATTGCTTCAAGCACCCCTGGGTCGGCCCATGAAGAAAACGCATTATCGCAACTAAATTCAAATGGCCAGTCTGGATCAAGAGTAGCTTGATCATGATCACTTTTTATAGGTGTCTCGGAAAGGAGGATGGCTAGCTTCCCAATTTTATTTTTTGTTTCTATATCCCACTCGCGTTCTAAGGGCAGCTTTCGGTGTTCACCAAATAGTCCTACCCTCCCTGAAACCAAAACTAACCAACCCAATGGTGTTATTTGGGTGAATGCTGACCCCGAGGCATTGGCTTTAACTTGTTTAATAAAATATTCATTTAGGAAAGGAATTGAATCCTCTGCCTGATCAAGCAAAAATCCGTTCTCTGTTATTTTCCACGTTTGAGTAAGCTCTCCTTCAGCGGGGTAAGGCCAATGATCTTCGCCTAAAGCCTGAATTATAAAAGCGAGCTCCCGCGCCCATGAGGAAATCGCAGCTATTTTACAACCCACAATGAGGGCGGATAAACTGCTTGCCTGCAAGGGGACTGAACGTTGTGCGTTTATTAGTTTAGAAAAACGCTCAGACAGTTTGAAATAAGATGCAGGGATGATTCTATCGGTTGCTAGTAAGTTCTCGTCGTCACTATCTGCTAATTCTGCCCCCCAGCTGGTAGGCATTACGTTTATGACTTTTAGAGCAACTTTTTCAATGTAATGAGAGAAAAGTCCTTGTGAAAATGGATATATATTTCCGGACAGGCGAATATGCATTGCTGCTGTTTCGGCCTCACTGGATATAACATATGCAATCTCTTCAGACAGCTCTCCACCTACAGGAAAACCACGAAGGAGTTCTAGAGATCTAGCAACAGTTGCAGGTAGATGATCTTCATTCTCTAGCGGGCTTAGAACTTGATCTTTGAAATAAGTGCCGCGTAGCTTACGTAATACGTTCCTGAGTAAGTGAGTTGCCGGCTCTAGTAGTTCTTGCTTGTTAGCTGTATCTGCGGTTTTTTGGCCGAGTTCAGCAAATGTATCAATGTCACGACGAAATCCAGAAAGCTCTGATAAAAATACGCCTGTACGCCAATATCGGCCATATTGTTCAGGTACCTCTATGGTTCTCAGTCCACGTGAACCCTCTCTAACGAAGGCAAGTCCATCAAGGGATAACGCGGGGTAGCTCGGAGTGAACAAAGAAATTGTTAAAACGCTTTCATCGTTGTGATCAGGTCTGTTGTTGGTGACTAAATATGGCCAAGCAGGTACATATTCTAGCTGGCTGGAAGATGAAATTTTATTTATTCTAGCGATCGCTTCGTATGCATCTGCTATCCACTTTAACTTCGAGGCATCGATATCAAAGACCGGCGGAGAGCTTGGAGTCCAAAAGTTGTTATTTTCTTTAAGTTCTGCTTCAAAAATTTCCAGTTTTCCAACTTGTACTATGGCTTTCCAATTCGGTCGAAATTCAAGTGCGGAGGTGTCTGCTGTTGACACTTTAAAGGTCGGATTTTGAATACTCTCTGCATCTGCATTAAGTGATGGAAGAGTAACCCACCATATTTTTGAAATTTTTACCCAACTCGACTCGCTCGACCGATCAGAATAAAGAAGTAGGCCATGTGCTGGGATGCCTGGGAGAGGAGGGAAAGGTATTTTCGTCTCGCCATTTTGCAGTAAATGATGCCGATTAACTAATAGATGCGCCAAGGCTTCTCTAGGAGTGATCGCAGCAAATGTTTGTAATGCCAGAAGTATAACTTCTCCAGATGGATCATGATCATCACTGGCATGTTCGTCATTATCGCAGGAAGGAAGAAGACATTTAAGAATTGAAAGGTAATTATCATTGTCTAGGACGAAGGCACTTGACGGATTTTGAGACTTTTGTGATATTAGATTTAGCTCTTGTGCAAAATCCGCAAGGGGATCGGGCCCATTAGCTCCCGAGTTTATAGCCAAACAAACTATTGCTTTATGTAGCCACAAAAAAGCATCACGCAGCAGATTCCACTCTCCTAAAGGGTCACCAGATACGGTTAATCCTGTAATATTGCGGCCATTAGTTTCAGTATCTGTGATAATAGCCCTCTTGAGGGAGATTCTGAATGGAGCGTTCTGTTTCTCTATAATGCTTAACGCAAGCGAATCAGTTTTAGAAACCTGTATTAACTGATTTGATAGTTGACTAGCCATCCATTGAATACAAATGATTCTTTGCACAAACATACGTTTGAGTTGGTGTGTACCTTGCCCCCATCCTTCAGGGCATTGATCAGAACTGGTTGAGTAAAATGGCTCAAAAAAACTCGACTCACAGGCAACTCTGGCTAGGCTAATAATGCCTTGTTGTCGAGCATTAGATTCGCTAGAGTCGAAACCGTAATCGATCTTGTTTGCTCGCTCTAATAAACTTTGTAACCCTTCCAATGCGTAAAATGATGGGTCGTCCCAAGGTAAATCCTTGTTTAACTCGAAGGGTGAATTTTGACAAACGCTATTCCAAATTTCCCAATAAACACCAATAACATTTGTGTTGTTTGCATTGTGACAAATAATCGCCGAAATGTACCATGTCCAGCGCGCTGCTTTACTAAGCTCCGAAGGCCTGAGGTCGCTAGCTCTGAGGGCAGTAAAAAGCTGATTTTTTATTATTTCAGGTGATGCCTGATATAAACGTGGGTCTCTCAATAGCTCCAGTGAACTTTGCCGAGTTATTTGCTGCTCTTGCCACGCACCCCAGCCGTATTCGAAATCTTCAATTTCGAATACTTCCGTTTCTTCGCGCGGTCCTGATACGGCTAAAGCACGCCCAGAAGTTAGCTCATCTAAGAAATCTTGAGCACTCATTGGTGCAAAACTTTCTTTTGGAACCATTTCCAGTCCCAGTGAACTGGTTACGTCTTCGACAACAGCTCTGAGCACGTTCAGGATATCGAGGCTGTCGCTAATAATTACGACGTCATCAACGTAACGCGCATACCCTGCACGTGACTGCCCTTCATAGTTGTACTCTTTGAGCTTACTCCTTATTTTTGAATCCAGTTTGAAAAGTAAACTGTTACCTAACCATGCCGATAAAACTGGGCCTTGGGGGATTCCTCGCTCACGATCAGATTTTTTTGACTCTCCTGTATCTGGGTGATAGAAGTAAAATCCAAAACTTTGATCTACAAGAAAATCTACCACAGCTCGATTACGTTCACCTATAAAACCCTTAGGTTGGAATAGAGGAGCAAAATGTTCGGAACTATCCAAGTTTGCAAAGGCGGAACTTATGCATTCTTGAAGCATACTTTTCATTACAGAGCGTTTTATATTGTCATAATAACGCTTTAAATCAAGTCGGACCATGTGTACTTGATTCATTCCTTTGCCTTGCGAAAGGAGCGATGCTATGAATTCCTTCCAGCAATCAAAGTAAGGTCGAAATATTCCTCCCGATGATGGTGGGTGTCGACCTTCTAGAACATCCATATCAATTTGATAGGCGAAGCTTAGTGTTTCTTCAAAGGATGAGCCATTAGGTTCTCCCGTGGTTTTTTGCTTATCCAGGCTCCGGTAGTAACGAACTGCTGGAATAAATTCGCTAAATTGTAGATCTGTACCGTCGTCTAGTTGCTCAGATAGCAGCTCATTAATAATATATTGTTGGGCTATCAAGTCTTCTGGGCAGGGCATCGACTTCAGTCGCGGTTCAGTCTTGCCAAATCCACGTGAAACATGCACAGCGTCAAAAGGCTCGATAGGTTGAAACTGATTTTGCTTTAAGCGCGATGCAATCCCTTCATTGAACGTTGTCGCAGCTAATGACAGCCTACGCCAAGCAGCTATATCCGAAAGAACTTCCCCCTTATTAGCGCCAGATTGGGCTAACTCTCTCGCTAAATTTAATTTCAGAGCAGCGTTTTGGTCTGGATAAATATGATAATTAGTTTTTTCTTTAAGTTTTTTCGGTTCGCTATAACTGGCTAGTTCTTGTATCCAAGTTTTTTCTTCACTTAGCGGCGAGCCGTTTATAACGAGAAGCTTTCTTGGAAAACCTTGGGATACGGCTGATAGATACTGTCCTACTCGAAATTTCGCCCCGGCGGGTATTGAACTCCAAGCGTTGTCATCCAGGATGGAAGAAGGCGAGACTTTTAATTTTTCTGATATGAGTGCGAGAGCCGCAGGATGCGTAGATCGATTGAGAAAAACCTCAGCTTCATCTATATGCTTGTAGTTGCTCAGCAGTTCGTCAGGGTCTTTCGCAGTCAATGATTCGCTGGGAATATCTTCATCGAGAATCCAAATAAATGAAATCTCAACTCGAAGTTGAGTATCCTTATTTAAAATTTTCTCTATAGATATTGCTGAACCTTTAAGGCCAGCTTGATCGCGGTCTAAAAATATTCTTAAATGAAGTGGAGAAACTTCTGGGAGGGTGTTGGCGAGGTCGATTATAATTTGTGCTTGATGTTCAGAAAGGCTTGAGCCTAAGATCGCTACTGCTGCGTACCCTAACTCTTCAAGTCTCAGACAGTCCAATAAACCTTCGCAAATATAGAGGGTGGGCTGCTTGTTGTCCTTGATAAGGAGTTTTATTCTAGAAAAAGCTTCGTGAGACCGATATAATATACTAGATTTAGGTAGCCTAGGAGAATATAAGTACTTTGGTGATCGTGACCCCTCTTTTGTTTTGCGGCCTGCAAAGCCTACAAGTTGGTTATGTTCGTCTCGTATCGGAAATATTACTCGCTCATCGTAAAAGAAGTCTCTATACGAATCACCTAAGTTTAAATTTTGGACTCGCTCCTGAACTAGTTCTGAGGTTTCTCGTCTTATCAGTCCATTGGACTCGAACTGTTCGAGAGTGGCTCTGAATGCTCCATAGTTGTTTTTATTTTTTTCTATTTCTCGCGATAATGTTCTTGGAGGTGCTAGATAAATTTCCGCAATTGTGCTTGTGGATAGTGTAAGCTTTCTGAGGGTTAGCCAATTCTCAAGCTCTTTGCTTGAATTGGTTTTATATATTTTTAGTGCGCTTTCTAAGGTTTTGAAGTCAATATTAATCTTTGAGGATTCGTTTTTCTCGGAAGGCGACAAATTGTTTTTGGGTTTTGTCCTGAAAGTTTGCTTTGAAATAGTGTAGCCGTAAGTTTCCGCCAGCCATTTCACAGCAGTAGTAAAATCTACATTTTTGACATTTTGTACAAACTTAAATATGTCTCCATGAGCGTGGCAAGAAAAACAGTGGTAATGGGATCTATCGCTTGAAGTTTTTTTATATAACTGCATTGAGGGATTTTTTTCGTTATGCTCAATACATAAAGATACCGATTTATCACCAACCCTTTTGACCGATAATCCCAGGCGTTCAGCAAGCTCATCAATTTCCACATTGTCAGCCAATTGCTGGATCAATTGGTGAAATTCATTCCTTGAAATTTTGTTATTCATGTTGAATTCACATTTATGTAGATGATGGCAAAACTGTATCATTTTTTTAGGATGGCTGCATGGGAGTTGAAACACAGTTTCAATTTTTTAACTGGGTTTCCGTCCTGAGATGTATAAATTGGAGTCGTGTGTTTAGCGGTTTCAGTAAACCTCAGGTCTTGTGATAGGCTGAGTCTATTGATATTCCTCCATGTTCTTTATTTTTAATGCAAGGCTAAATGAAGTATCAAGCGATACTAGGAGCAAGTCATAGAATGGGCGAGTATAGGCGAAATTTTTATCACACCTATTTAACAAAATGACGATAGTAGAATATCTACTATAAAGTAGGTTTTTTGTTTTTTGAAAAGATTCGTTCTACCTCGTCACGCAAGGGGCGAAAGAAGAATTTCCTCCCGAGTAGAACCAAGCATTCGTGTTCTGGGTCTAGTAGTTTGAATATTTTACCAGTGGGGTCGTCAGCCAATGTATGTGAATCAATAATAGGAGTAGGAAAAAAGTAACCAGCATCATTTGATATGACATATGTGTCTAGCTTTTCATCAAAGTGCTCCCAAGCGTTTCGAAGTTCTCTATCTGCCAAAGGTGAATTGTCAGCTATTTTATAATGCTTACGTAGCTTTTCTCCTCGCGCTAGTCTAAGCGCGTGTTGACTATTCTTTTTTCCACTGGGCGATGGCCAGAAATAACGAGATAGTGCTCCGATGTGACCGACAGCATCTTGAACCGAGCTTATTAAAGATGCTGCGTCTGCGACGTGTTCGATTAGATGGTCGTACAACTCAAACGCTGCCAAGGCCCGCTCGGCGGAATAGGATATTGACAGTGCATAAAATGAAATATGCATAGGCTGAATGCCGCCACACATGTCTAGAGTTAACTTTGCTCTCTGTTCTAACTCTTCTGGATCTAGTTCACTCATGTGAGCAGCCCTTGTATGTATAGCTATTATGCTAGTCAGCAAGCAACCGCCTAGCAGTTGGACTCAAGTAGGGAATGTCTCGGCGGTAGCCGTAATGTCATAAAATAGTACATGTAGCAAGATAACAAGTGACCTTTTGACCATCACATCGAACGGACATTTTGTACTAGTAACGCACGTGTGATGGCATAAGGCAACTGCAGAAAAGGAGGGTTTACTATCGTCCACTTTTGCTGCTTGCGACCCTTAGGAAAAACGCTCGAGTACTTTTTTGGTTACGGTTGAGAGCAACGCTGACGAAAGGTAGGACGTTGAAGCTAGGAGGGTGTATCTGGTGAGGGCCTATTTCCGAAAGTCGCGTTCAGTCTCGAGTGATGCTTGAGACCATGATCTTCCTAGTCGTAGGGCTATCAACTGAATCGTCAACCGGTAGTAGTAACGAGTTGAGCCTTTACAGCTTTGTAAGTAATGGTTCAGTACCCACACTAGGTACTTTCTCTGCCATCTCCACGGGTTATCCTTCCGCCAGCGACCCACAATCGCTGCTTGAATAATCTTGGCCTGACGAATATGTCGCGTCCTGGTCGCATGCGATCCGGTGAGCACGCCACTAAGGAAAAGCTCCATATCGAACGGCTTGGTCATTTTCGTCCCCCGATGTAGGCAGAAACGACATCGATTCGGCCATGCCCGAGTTCGTGGCTGATCTGCTGGCGGGCGACTTTGTCGAGATTGGGATCCCGTTGATAGCAATCGCCGGCGTTGATTGGGGCTGGGTAGCCAGTGATTTGTTCATAGCGCTCACAGGCATAGGCCGCTCTCAGTTCGTGAAAGCCTTTTAGCCGATGCTGATGTAGAACGTCGCGGACGGGCCTAACGGTCTCACGGATAAAGTCGGCATAGGTTTCGTCGCGAGCAAGAAGATTACGACTTCTATTCGGTGATACTACTTGGGCGAACTCTAACGCAGATCGTATCTGGTCGTTCACGGTGATCCAGCGGGGAACGGATGCCCCAGACCGACCGCCTTTGGTCCCCTCTTGAATGTTGATCTTCCCAATTTGCCTAGCTTCACGTTGCAGCCTTGGCAGGTCTGCCAAAATGGCCTCGCGCAGGCGAATTCCGGTTTCACGGGCTAGATACAGAATGGCAGCGACTCGATATTGCTGTTGGTCGCTGAGCGCCTCAACAACCCGCTCAATTTGCGCTCTGTCCTGGCCCTGCGGAGCTGCGCTGCGAATGCCCGAGCGCTGCATGCCTAATGCGCTACTCGGACTCGGTACTCTGACGTATTGATCACCGCGAAGCGCTGCCATTGTTCGGTTAACGCTGGACAGTCGGTTCTGCGCGGTGGCGATGCTCAGGTCACCTTGTTTGACCTGTTGGCGTAGGTGATTGGCATATTGCAGTAAGGTCGGTCTGTCTATCAGCCGAGCATCGTTGTAACCCGGTCCCTCTTCGGATCGGCACCACCGCACGAACGCCTGCCAGCGATCGCAATGCGCCTTGACCGTACCGTAATGCCCACTGCCAAACAGGTCTTTCAAAGCCTGCGGCCCGGCATAGCTCAGTTGCCGGCCATAACCAAAATTGCGGCCATCTCGCTTGCCCACCAGTGCCATGATCAAACTCCTCTCGAAGCCAAACCGTTGAAACCTTCCCCCACGTCATCCCGCCAAGAATGTTGAGTGTTATCAGGGATCAAGGCCCCTGCGACCTGTGAGGGTTGTCCACTAACGCGGGACTGGCGGCTCTTTACGACCGGGAGCTTGGGCATCTCATGATCTGGCCTCCTGAGCACTTCCGAGGAAGTGGGCGGGTGGAGGCTGCACTGGTTGACGAGACCAGCACCGCGAGATCCTGAGTCGGGTGAAGGCAGTGATGCGATGACCGGGGCATGCCTGACTGTCAGTCAGGTGCGGTCCATTCCGTGGGCTGCAGCACCATCATCTGCATCGTTGTTGCCGGTGACTTCGGTGTTTGTCACGCCGATTGTCACGAGGGGGAATGCCGCAAAGCCTTGTACGAGTTGGGCTGCAGCAGTGGTAGGAGCGCCCGTCTCTTTCCGGGAGAAAGAGACGGGCGCAGGTTGGCGCACGGGAATGGCCAAGCGGATAGGTTGCTGCAGGGCAGCTATGAAAGGGGATGAGTTGCCGCAGTGGGCACACTGATAAAAGTAGGCATCCATCACATCGCTGTGACCGTGCGAGCCGCCGGACGCTAATCGCACTTTGGGGGAACCACCACGGTGTGGCGTAGCCTTAAAGGTTCCGGCTACCTGGGTTGCTGTCAATGACAGCGCTTTGCCCGATCCTTTCTACGCCTGTGGATAATTTGGGTCAAGGTTCGAATTTTCGAGAGTTTTGCGGCTGTGGATGAAATTATCCACCGGTGGAAATCCGTGGTTTTCCACAGACAGTTGCGTGGGCTTTAGATTTTTTAAGTGAGGTCCATCCAAGCAGGGCGGCTTTGCAGCCCTGTTTGGATGGACCCGCGTGGAAGGGCGGACCGCGGTGATCTCATTGGCTTACCCACGTTTGGATGCGCCACGGCTATTTTGTAGGGCGGTGATGTTGTTGCCGACTGGGTGAGCGAATTCGTGAGGCGTTACATGGCCGCTGCGATTGGCATCAATGTAGTTGCTCCACCACGCCATGATCAGCCGGCGCTGCTCCAGAAATTCAGCTTTGTGAATGTACGCGGCGCGCACACGGTTGCGTTCCTTGTGGCTCATTTGTCTTTCGATGGCTGCGTCGGTCCATAACCCGGACTCAAGCAGGGCGCTACAGGCCATGGTCCTGAAGCCGTGGCCGCACACGTCCTTGCTGGTGTCATAGCCGACGTTGCGGAGCATGGTGTTCACCGTGTTCTCGGACATGGGCTTCCAGTACTTGTGGTCGCCCGGTAGCACCAACTCTGAAAAGCGACTGAGGCTGCGCAGGCGCTCCAGTATTTCGATGACCTGCGGCGATAGCGGAACCATTTGAATGTCGCCGTTCATCTTGGTCCCGCGTGTGGAGTTGCGTACCCCTTCAATCGGTGCGCGCGTATCGGGGATTTCCCACATGGCGCGTTGGAAGTCGAACTCACTCCATCGAGCGAAGCGCAACTCGCTGGAGCGGACGAACACATGCAGAGTCAGCAGCACGGCAAGGCGCGTCAGCTCGCGGCCGTTGTAGTTGTCGATACGGTGTAGCAGTTCGGGTAGGCGGTTGAGGGAAAGGGCCGGGCGATGGATTGTGCGCGGCGCGTAAATCGAGCCTGCCAGATCCAGTGCAGGATTCATGGTGATCTGCCGAGCCCTTTTGGCCCCGCGCATGATGGTGGATAAGTAGTTCTGTACCCTTAACGCCACATCCATGGTGCCGCGTTCCTTGATGCGCTGGGTGATCTCTAGCAGGTCGTGGGTATCGAGCTCAGCGATGGGTCGTTGGCCGATCAGCGGGAAGACGTGGGTGCGCAGTCGACTCATTACGGTTTTTGCGTGGCCTTCGGTCCAGCGGCGGGACATATCAGCGTGCCACTCCAGAGCAACGGTTTCGAAAAGCAGTGCCGCCCGTTGGGCTACGATCTTGGCCTTTTTCTTTTCTTCCATTGGATCGAGGTTGTCTAGCAGCAACGCCTTGGCTTCGTCTCGCTTACGTCGTGCGACGGAAAGGGTAACGATGGGGTAATTGCCGATGATGAGCGTGCCTTCCTTGCCGCTGGGCTTGGTGTACTTCAAGCGCCAGGTCTTCACGCCATTGGGTTTGACGAAAAGGTACATGCCTCCGCCGTCGAACAGTTTGTAGGCGCGTTCGCGGGTTTTGGCCGTGCGGCATTGCAGGTCGCTGAGGGGGATCGCTAGACGTGGCATAGGGGTACGCGCTCCTGACCGGAAAATCGCAGTACCCCTAACATACCCTCGGGGAAGGGGGATTTTGTTGGATCCCGACAGAGGGTCCTGGAACGAAAAAACCCGCCAAAGGGCGGGTTTTCGGGGCTTCCAGAGCATTCGGTGGAATGCAATGGAGCCTAATATGGTGCCGGCACCAGGAGTCGAACCCGGGACCTACTGATTACAAGTCAGTTGCTCTACCAACTGAGCTATACCGGCGTGTTAGGGCGACGATTATAGCGATTGGAAAGCTTCTGTAAACCCCTGAATTCTGACTATTTTTGCAGAAGGAGAGGTTTTCTTCGAATGGCGGGTTTTCCTGCTCCCTCGAGCGTCAATTCCTATCCCCGCAATCCACGTTGAATTTCATGTATTCCATCACCCCTGCATCTGCTCTTTGGAGTCGAGGACGACCATGTATGCGCGCATTCACCACGCCGCAGCCTTGCTGTCTCGCGCAGCTTTACAGTGGCTGAAAGGCCCAAAAAACACCGCATAAATTACGCTTTATACGCTTACCCCAAATGCTTATGCACAATCGGCAGGTAGATAACGTGATGAAGCAGCCGTTTTGTGACAGCGTTCTATACGCGCCGCAACTGCCTGTTTTGCGTGCGTTTTATTTTGTGAACAAAAAATGACCAGGGTCGATTTTGGCCTGTAACGCAGATAGATACTGGCTCCGTAAAGATTTCATCAACAGAGTTATCCACAGGGCCGTGTAGGAAATTTCGCCCCTTAATCGCGCTCGGCCAGCACCATCAAGTTGCGCGGCGTCAGCGCTGTTTCACAGAAGCTGCCGACCTCGACGTTGTAACCTCGCTCTTGCAGGAACAATGCTCGATCGAGCACCAGCCACATTTCCAGCGGGCGTCGAAACAGGCTTCTTACCAGCTCCAGGTTTCGCACCTCGGCCAGGCGGTGCCAGCCGTGTGCCTCCAGCGCCGTCCAATCCTGTTCGCCTGTGGATAAACTCTTTAGGTTCGCCAGTTCCTGGCAGTAGTCGGCGAAAGGTTTATCCAGCCAGCTGGCGGGCAGGGATGGCGTTGGCAGGTATTCGTCGCAACCGCGCAGCTGGCGTTGCAGTCGGTCAAAGCCCAGGCGTCGGGCCATGGACGTATCCCGTTGCTGGCGCACGCGGTTGCCGGCGGTGACGGTTTCGCTCAGGGGCAGGCCTAAATCTTCTATGGATAGTTGCAGTCGGGATGCGCGCCCGGCAGCGGACAATGCCTGATAGCGGTCGGCGTTGATGCGGTTGTAGCAGCAGGGCGCTAGTGCCAGTTGTTTGCAGCCGGCGGCGCTGGCCAGTTGTAGCAGGCGCACGTGCAAATCGCCGCAGGCATGCAGGGCGACTGGTGTGTGTGCGGGGTCGATCGTTATATTCGCCATGACGTCCTGCAGGCGATGGGCTGCGGGCAGGTTATGGCGGTCACTCAGGGCTTGGCCGGATGCGACCAGGGCTGGGTCGTATTCCAGGCAGGTCAACTGTTGGCCGGGTTGCAGCAGGCGGCGGCCCAGATGGCCCTTGCCGGCGCACCAGTCCAGCCAATGGGTGGGCGTTTCGGCAAAATTCAGCGCGGCACCGAAGGCTTCGATCTGTTGCCACTTGCGTCCGGGTACGTCGACATTCAGGCGGTGGCGAGCAGGTTCAAGCATGTGCGTGGGTAGTTTATCCACAGCACTGAGGTGTAGCGCTTGAGCGGCCAGCTGTGGAAAAGGTGCTGGCGCAGGCAGGTCGTGGGGGTGGTTGTGACTGGCTTCGGCTTCGGCCAGCGAGCGCTGGCGCAGCCATCGGGACAGCGCCGGATGTTCGGCTTCCCAGGGTAAGTGCAGATGGGTAAAGGGCCGTGGTCGCCACAGCCCTTGGTGCTCGATCAGGAACCCATCCAGCGCCTTGAAGCGTGCCTCAGCGTCCTTGGCACGCATCGACGCGCAGCCATTTTTCCAGCAGTTTGAAGCCACGCACGAGGATGTAGGCCATCAGCAGGTAAAACAGCCCGGCCGCGAAGAAGATCTCTACCGGCAGGTAGGTGCGGGCGATGATGGTCCGCGCCATCCCGGTCAGTTCCAGCAGGGTTACGGTACTGGCAAGGGCGCTGGCCTTGAGCATCAGGATCACTTCGTTGCTGTAGGCCGGCAGGCCGATGCGCGAGGCGCGGGGCAGGATGATGTAGAACAGCGTCTTTGGCTTGGACATGCCCAGGGCGCGCGCCGCTTCGATTTCACCTGGCGGGATGGCCTGGATAGCGCCGCGCAGGATCTCGGCGATGTAGGCGGCGGTGTGCAGGGTCATGGTGACGGTGGCGCACCAGAACGGGTCACGCAGGTACGGCCACATGAAGCTGTTGCGCACCGCATCGAACTGCGCCAGGCCGTAGTAGACCAGGAACAATTGCACCAGCAACGGCGTGCCACGGAAGAAGAAAATGTAGCCGTAGGGCAGGGCGCTCACGTACCAGCGGCGCGACGAGCGAGCGATGCCGAGCGGGATCGCCAGCAGCAGGCCGGCGATCACCGCGATGGCCACCAGCTCCAGGGTCAGGGTTGCGCCCTGGGCCAGTTTGGGCAGCCACTTGATGATCACGGCCCAGTTCAGGCCCAGGTCGAAGTGCGATAGCCAGCTGTAGTCGCCGCTCATTGGGTGCTCCTT
>Ga0160440_100250_pt1 | contig 35729 bp, 32 predicted proteins | sample HID1971I_E1MG_FD_108277 | JGI IMG/M metagenome (GOLD analysis project Ga0160440, IMG submission 108277) | Enriched millipede-associated microbial communities from UW Madison campus, WI, USA - HID1971I_E1 MG | ecosystem: Host-associated > Arthropoda: Insects > Digestive system > Unclassified ... | reverse complement strand
TCGGTTGGCTTCATGGCGAACTCCCGGCGTCGGATCGGAAGCGCCCAGCATGGCCCCGCAGCAAAACACGACATTTCTATCTTGCTAGAACACGACATTAGGATATTGCCGCTACATTCAAAAATTCGATAATTAGGTTTATGTAAACTCGTTAGGTTATCCCGACACCGTTTCGAATTGCCGAGAACTCCACCACTCGCGCCGTTGACTTTTTCCAACGTGCAGTGAACGCGCGCCGAACGCAGCAGCAGCCTGACGGCGAGCGATTTGTCCAGTTCCACGACGGCCTTCTACACGGCCGTTCCCGCTCGGCGGGCGCCTCGACGCCGAGCCTTGGCTCGGGCGCCGACCATGCACGCCTGACATAATGCCCGTGGTCGGCCCGGCGCCGCGCCATGCAAATTTGTGGTTCGCATTCGGTCACGCGCACCACGGGCTCACGCTCGGCCCCGATCACCGGACGCATCATCGCCTAGATGAAGACCGGCGAGCATCCGCTCGTGGACCCGCGTCCGTTTCGTGCGGATCGGTTCTGATCGAGCGAACGGCGAAAACACGAACTCGCCGTGCGGAATGCGTCGACCGATACGCTAATCCCGATTCGCCATCAGCAACAGCGTTTGCCCGTCCTGAAGCACCGCTCCGTGCTGATTCAGCACGGTCAGCTTCAACGTCGCGATGCCGCGGTCGGTTCGTTTGGTAACGCGCTTCTCGACGACTTCGATACGCACCTGAATTCGATCGCCGATCATCAGCGGCGCGCGAAACGCCCAGTTCCAGCTCAACGTCGCGAGTGCGCTGAAGCGGACGTCGCTGCGCGTCTTGAGGCCGTCGGCCAGCGCGAGTCCGAGCAATCCATGCGCGATACGTCCTGGAAAGCCCGCCTCCTGCGCGGCGACATCGTCCATATGCAGGTCGTACAGATCGCCCGAGACGCCCGCGTAGTTGACGACGTGCGACTCCGTTATCGTCATCCCCGAGGTGACGTAGTGATCGCCGGGCTCGATGTCGTTGAGGTCGTATTTGCCCGCCGGAAGCAGACGTCCCGTGCGCGCGTCTTCGTTGATTGCCTGGGTCATGTTCTGTCTCTTGTCTCTGTCGTCTCTGTTGTCGTCAGCAAACCGATTGCAGGCGCTGCGCGCATACGGCCAGCACTTCGTCCGGCGCGACCTTCCACCATCGGTCGCGCGAAAAGATTTCGACTTCCATCATGCCGGCGTAGCCCGCATCTTCCATCTCGCGCCGAAAGCCCGCCAGATCGATGACGCCGTCGCCCATCATGCCGCGATCCATCAGCATGTCCTTCGTGTCGGCGTGCCAGTCGCACACGTGATACGCGAGAATCCGCCGCGCGCGGCCCGCCGCCGCGATCGACGCCGACAGCAGCGGGTCCCACCAGCAGTGATACACGTCGATGGCGATGCCCAGCATCGACGGATCGTCCGGCGCGATGCGTTCGCACATCGCGAGCGCTTGCCCGATCGTATTGACGACGGAACGGTCCGCCGCGTACATCGGATGCAAAGGCTCGATGGCAAGCGGCACCTTCAGCTTGCGCGCCTCTTCGAGCAAACGCGCGATGCCCTCGTCGACCTGAGCACGCGCGCCCGCCAGATCGCGCCCGTTCGCGTTCACGCCGCCCACGACGAGCACGAAACAGCGCGCGTCGAGTTCGGCGGCATCGTGCAGCGCCGCGAGATTGCCGTCGATGCTCGCGCGCCGGTCCGCTGGCGTCGCGCCGGTCAGATACGTCGAGCGGCAATAGCCGGTGACCGTGAGTTGCAGCGCGCGAAGCCGGCGCGCGACCGCTCGCGCGCCGATTGCCTCGACCTCGTGCCGCCACGGCGCGACGCCGCCGAAGCCCGCGCGCGCGATGCGCTCCAGCGTGACATCGAGCGATTCGCGATGTCCGAGCGTCGCGGTATTGATGGCGCATCGTTTTAGTGAATCCATCTCGCGCTCCCTTGCATCGTTCACAGGCCGAAAGTCTGCATGACGAGCCGCATGCGATGCACCGCGAGCTCCGGATCGCGCAGGAGGTTGGCGGCATCGGCGAGACGGAACACATCCGCGAGGTAGAGCGGCGGACGCGCGCCATGATGGCCGCCCGGCATGAAGAAGTGCGGCTGGAATCCGTTCAGGTACGCGAGAAAGACGACGCCCGTCTTGTAGTACTGCGTCGGCGCGCGAAAGATGTGCCGCGAGAGCGCGACCGTGGGTTCGAGCACGCGCTCGTATCGCCCGATATCGCCGCTGGCGAGCGCGGCGAGCGCCTGCGACGCGGCGGGCGCGATCGCATCGAAAATGCCGAGCAGCGCGTGCGAAAAGCCCGCTTCGTCGCCCTTGATGAGCGACGGATAGTTGAAGTCGTCGCCCGTATACATCTTGACGCCTTCGGGCAGACGGCGGCGGAACGCGATCTCGCGCGCATCGTCGAGCAGCGAAATCTTGATGCCGTCGATTTTCTGCGCGTTCTCCGCGATCACTGCGAGGCAGGCATCGGCGGCTTCGTCGAGGTCGTCGCTGCCCCAATAGCCCTTGAGCTCGGGATCGAACATGTCGCCGAGCCAGTGCAGAATCACGGGCTGTTCGCACATCGCAAGCACTTCGCGGTAGACCCGCAGATAGTCGTCGCGATGCCGCGCCACGCGTGCGAGCGCGCGGCTCGCCATCAGGATCACGCGGCTGCCGGTGCGCTGAATGGCGTCGAGCTGCATCGCATAGGCGCGAATCACGTCATCGCACGACGTCGCCGCATGCGCGGGAAGATGGTCGGTGCCGCAGCCCGACGCGATCAGCGCGTTAGGCATGTCGCGCGTTTCGGCCATCGTACGTTGCACGAGTTCAAGCGCGATTTCCCACGATAGACCCATGCCGCGCTGCGCGGTATCCATCGCTTCGGCAACGCCGAGGCCCTGCCCGATCAGATAGCGCCGGTATTCGATGGTGCGCGGCCAGTCGAGCGCGGCAGGCTGATTCAATTCGCCGCTGCGATGCGGATCAGCGACGACATGCGCCGCCGAATACGCGATGCGGTTGAACGTCGCGCCCGCCGGCGCACCGCCGATCGGGTCGCCCTTGAGCGTGTAGGTGTCGAACTGGCCGGAAGCGGCCGGAAGAACGATTTGCATGATGGTGGTGGCGCGCTCAGGCGTGCTCGTCGGTGAAACATGAAAACGAGGCGGGCATTTCGATGCCGAAGAACGTCGCGAACGCCGCGAGTTGTCCTTCGATCATCGGCCGGCCGTTGGTCGCGCGGCAGCCGCACTGCCGCGCATGTTCGAGCAGCGGGGTCTCGGCGGGCGTCATGATGATGTCGACCACGTGAAGCGCCGGCGAGAACGCGCCGAACGCCGCCGGCATGCCGTCACCCGGCCGCATGCCGACCGGCGAGCAGTTGACGAGCAGATCGATGCCCGCGAGATTCGCCGGATCGATATCGACGCTCGCCGGGCAGCCCGGATAGAACCGGTTCAGCCGCGTCGCCAGTTGCTCGGGCAACTCGCGCTGCGGATCGGCAAGCGCGATGCTCGCCGCGCCCGCTTCCGCCAGCGCATGCGCCACCGCCGCGCCCGCGCCGCCCGCGCCGAGCTGCTTCACATGCTTGCCGCGCACCTCGAAACCGATGCGCTTCAGGCCCAGCACGAGGCCGGTGCCGTCGAACATGTCGCCGAACCAGCTTCCGTCGGGACGCTCGCGCATGACATTGATCGCGCCGACGCGGCGGGCGGTGTCGGAGACTTCATCGACCATCGACATGGCGCGCACCTTGTGCGGCACCGTGACGACGAGCCCGTCGACGTTGCCGAGCGCCTGAAGCCCGGCGACGGCCGGCTCGAACACATTCACGGGGACATCGAACGGCAGGCAGACCGCATCGATGCCGCCCGCTTCGAACAGCGCGTTCATCAATTGCGGCGTTTTCACCTGCGTCACCGGATTGCCGACGATGCCGAACAAGCGCGTCGCCCCGCCGATGCGACGCTTGCGCGTGGCTGGTGGCGTCACCGCTGTCCCTCCGCGAAACCGGCGAGGCGCGCATGACGCGGCCACGACTGTGCGTCCATCGCGGCAGCGAGGCCCATCGGCTCGGGGCGGAACAGGCGTTCGTCCATAAGCTTGAGATCGGGCGAGATGACCGGCCTGAACGCCATGCGCGCAAGCACGTCGCGTTCGAGATCGATGCCCGGCGCGATCTCGATCAGTTCCAGCGCACCCTCGATGGCGCGAAACACCGCGCGCTCGGTGACGAAGAGCGTCGTCTGGTTGCGTTCCTGCGCGTACGGCCCGCTGTACGACACCTGCTGAAGCTTCGACACGAACTTGCGGTGCGCGCCTTCCTTGAGGATCTGCAACTGCCCGCCTTCGCACGACACTTGCAGGCTGCCCGCCGTGAACGTGCCGCCGAACACCATCTTGCGCGCATTCTGGCTGATGTTGATGAACCCTCCCACACCGATCAGCTTGTTCGCGAAGCGGCTGATGTTCACGCTGCCCCGCGCGTCGATTTCCACGGCGGAAAGAAACGCGATGTCGATGCCGCCGCCATCGTAGAAATCGAACTGATAGGGCATGTCCACGATGGCGCTGTAGTTGCGCGCCGCGCCCGCGTCCAGACCCGCGGCAGGTGCGCCGCCGATCAGCCCTTGCTCGTTGGTCAGCACGATGTGATGCAGCACGTCCTCTTCCGCCGCGACGAGCCCGATGCCCGTGCACACGCCGGAACCCACGTTGCACACCGCGCCGACGCGCAGTTCCATCGCGAGACGCCGCGCGATGATCTTGCGTTCGTCGAGCGGCAGGCGCGGAAAGCCGCCGAGCGGGATGCGCAGTTCGCCGGTGAAGGCGGGATCGTAGGCGGTCTGGTAGGTCACCGGCTGATCCGGTTCGACGACCACCGCATCCACCAGCATGCCGGGAATCTTCACCGTCTTGGCGGGCAGCGTGCCGCGCCGCGCGAGCCGCTTGACCTGCACGATCACGAGGCCGCCGTTGCGCCGGGTCGCCTGCGCCATCGAAAGCATGTCGGCGAACACGGCTTCGTGCTCCATCGATACGTTGCCGTCTTCGTCGGCGGTCGTGCCGCGCAGAAACGCGACATCGACTTCGAAAGGCTTGTAGAACAGCCACTCGCGCCCTTCGATCTCGATCAGGCTCACGAGCTCGTCGTCGCTCGGCGCACCTTGCAGGCCGCCGCCGTTGCGCGGATCGACGAAGGTATGCAGGCCGACGTGGCTGACGAGTCCCGGCCTTCCCGCCGCCATTTCGCGCGTGAGTTGCGACAGCGCACCCTGCGGCAGCGTCCACGCTTCGACTTCCTTGTTGAGCGCCATCTGCGCGAGCGCCGGCGAATCGACCAGCGTGCCGCACACGACGCGCTTGAGCAGTCCCGCATGCGCGAGCCGCGATGCGCCTCGCTCGCCGCGATCGCCGAGACCGACCGGATGCACGGACGTGATCCGGCGCGGCTCGCCCTGCGCGAGAAAGCGGCGCTCGAGCGCCTCGATGAGCGATTCGGGCACGGCGTGTCCGCTTCCCGATCCCCCGATCATCAACGTGTCGCCGTCCTTCAGGAGGGATGCAGCCTGGTCGGCGGTCAAAATTTGCATGTTCTCTGCTCCGGTGTTTTCTGTGTCTGTCGATGCGTGCCGCTGCTATGCCGCCGAGCGCGATTCCGCGAATACCTGCTCGTCGTCGCGGTGACGCGAAAGATGCTTGCCGAGCAGCGCGGCGATCAGCGTGAACAGGCAGAACGCGGCGAGGTACAGCATCACGTAGGTCGGCTTGCCGTCGGCATAGGCGACCAGCGCCGTCGCGATGAAAGGCGTCGGCCCGCCGATGAACGCGCCCGAAAACTCGCGGCACATGGCGATGCCGGAAAAGCGGTACTGGGTCGGAAACAGGTTGGAGAGGAACGCGCCCTGCGCGCCGCACGTGCAGCCCCAGCTGATGCCGTAGACTGCGCTCATCGCGATGGTGGCGAGCACGACGTCCTTCGAATCGATCGCCTGGAAGAGCGGCCACACGAGTGCGAGCGCGATCATCGCGCCGGCGGCGAATACGTTGCCGCTGCCGTACTTGTCCGCGAGCATGCCGCCGACGGGCGCGCAGAACAGCGAAAAGCCGAGCGCGATGATAAGCACGACTAAACTGTCCGCCTTCGCCATGCCCACGGTGTTCGTCATGTAGCTCAGCGCGAAGATGTTGAGCACGTACGACAGCGCCTGATGGCCGCCCATCGCGAAGAAGCCGCACAGCAGTTCGCGCCGGCTGTTGCGGAACAGCTCGGCCACGGGCACTTTCCCGGCCTTGGCCTGCTCGCTCGCCTTCTCCATCGCGGCGACGTACTCGGGCGTTTCGTCGAGTTTCGAACGAATGTAGATGGCGACCCCGAACAGCGCGAGCGACAACAGGAACGGCACGCGCCACACCCACGAGAAGAGAATGTCCTCGGGCACGTACGAAATCATCAGGAAGGTGGCGATGGCGATCATCACGCCGAAGTTGGTCGCGGCGTTCGGAATCGACGTGAAGAATGCGCGGCGGCTCGGCGGCGTGTATTCGGCGATCAGCGTGATCGCGCCCGCGAGTTCAGCGCCCGCGCCGAAGCCCTGCATCATGCGCAAGAGCACGAGCAGAATTGGCGCGAGGATGCCCGCCTGCTGCCAGGTCGGCAACAACCCGAGGCCGACGGTCGCCGCGCCCATGATCGTCACGCAGAAGACGAGCGCGGGCTTGCGGCCGTACTTATCGCCGATGTGGGAAATGACGATGCCGCCCAGCGGCCGGATGATGAAGCCCACCGCGAACGTCGCGAACGCGGCGAGCGTGCCCGCCAGCGACGACAAATGCGGAAAGAACAGCTTGTTGATGATGAGGCCCGATGCCGCCGCATAAAGCCCATAGTCGTACCATTCGATGATGGTTCCGAGCGTGGACGCGAATACGGCGCGCCGGATGTTCCTGCGGTCTGCCCGCGCGAGTGCTGGTTGCATGGCGCTGTCTCCTGCTTTTCTTGTCTGATCTCGTGTGCGACGCCGCGCGCCTGAAGGTCACGGCATCCGTTGACGGTTTCGCTGCTGATCGTGTCGATCGTGTCGATCTCGTGAATCAGCTCCGGCCGCGATTGCCGAACGCGCTGGCGCCCTCCTCGTAATTGCCCGATGCGAAGCAGAGCGAGGTGAGCTCGTTCTCGTAGCGGATGCCTTGGTCCACGCTCATGGAGAGCGCCGCGCGCACCGCTGCCTTCACCGACTGCGTGGCGATCGGGCTGAACTCGGCCATCTTGCGGCACAGCGACATGGCGTGATCGACGACGGCCTCGTCGTCCACCACCATCTCGACCAGGCCGATACTGCGTGCCTCGTCCGCATCGATGGTGTCGCCGGTCAGCAGGAGGCGCATCGCCTGTCCGTAGCCGACCAGACGCGGCAGCATCTGCGAGGCGCCGCCGCCGCCCACCCAGCCGCGCAGCACTTCTGGCGCGCCGAACTTCGCGCTCCGGCCGGCCACGCGGATATCGGCGCCGAGCATCATTTCCAGTCCGCCTCCGAGCACCCAGCCCTTCAGTGCGGCGACCACGGGCTTCGTGAAATCGCGCACGACCATCGCGTAATCGGTGCGCGCGCGGAATTCCCACGCGCTCCGGTAGGTCTTGAGCGAATGCAGATCGCTGCCCGCGCTGAACGCGCGTTCGCCTTCGCCGCGCAGCAGCACCACGCGAACCGTCTCGTCGCGCTCGATGTCCTGCCGGATGCCGACGAGCGTCTGCGTCATCTCGGGCGTGATCGCGTTCATCTTCTCCGGCCGGTTGATGACGATCTCCGCCACCGCACCGTGCTTGCGCATCAGTATCTGTTCCTGCATCGCGCCTCCTTTTACCGACTGCCGTGGCAGTCATGTCCCTTTCGTGTTTTCCCTTATACTTACTTACTAGTAAGTAGCTTGAGCGGACATTAACATCAATCTCAAACGTTGCGCAACGGGAATTTCGAGGAGGTAAAAATGCGAGGCGACACAGCGGATGGGAAGACGCTCGAAGCACACGCAGGAAAGCGGCCGACCGATAGGGGTCGTGTAAAATCAGCCGTTGCTTCGCCCCGTATGAGGCTTAGTCACCACACCGATCCTCACCGAGGGAAAACCTTGAGTCAGACCGAGAAGCCCGCGAAAACCGACAAGACGGCTCCAGCGACCCGGCAGCGGTCCTCCATGTACGACAGCATCAAGGACGTGGCCAAGCGGCTTCTGATCGCGCACGGTTATCACAAGACGACGTTCGGCGTGATCGCGAAGGAACTCGGCATCACGACGACCAACATCCACTATCACTTCGGCAACAAGAACAGTCTCGTCGAGGAAGTGGTGAAGGATTACGTGGCCGGCGCAACGGAAGGTCAGAAGAATATCTGGCTCGACGAAACCATGTCCTTGCAGGAAAAGGTGCAGGCGGAAATCGCCTTCAACCGCAATCTCTTTCGCAAGTACAACCCCACCGGCAAGACGCGCAAGCCGTGGAGCCTGATCGGCCGGCTGCGCCTCGAAAGCGACGTCCTCACCGACGAAGCGCGCGCCGCGCTCGCGGGCTTCACCACCGAAATCCACGGCGCGGTGGAGTTCGCGGTCGCGCACGCGAGCCGCAGCGGCGAGCTCAAACGCGACACGCCCAAGGAAGACCTGATCTTCCTGCTCACGCATCTGATCGACAGCCTGTCGGTGTTCGCCCAGGACGCGGGGGGCTTCGAGCGCGTCGAGCAATTCATGAACTCGTTCTCACGCGTCGTGCTCGCGAAATACACGAAGTAATCCAGCGTTTTTGCGCATCGCGGACGTGCCGCGCGCTGGACAATTAGATCGATCTACCTTATTGTCGCGGTACGGAGAAAATTCATGAGCGATAACGCCTTCAGCATCGCCGTCGTGGGCGCGGGCATGGCATCCGCGCCGCATCTCGCGGGCCTTCTGGACTTGCGGGAGCGGGTGACCGTGCGCCATGTCGTCGCGCGTTCCGAAGACCGCGCGCGCGCCTTCGCGCATGCTCTGCCGCACGCCCGCGTCACGCTCGATCTGGACACCGCGCTGGCCGATCCACGCGTGAACGCCGTGCTGCTGCTCACGCCACCGAACACGCATCTGGAGCTCGGCGCGAGGATCGCAGCGGCGGGCAAGCATCTGCTGATCGAAAAGCCGATCGATGTCACGACCGCGCGCGCCCGCGAGCTGGCCGACACATGCGAGCGGCACGGCATCGTCGCGGCGACGGTGTTGCAGCATCGCACGCGCGATGCCTCACGCAAGCTGCGCCAGTTGCTCGATGCGCGCGCCCTCGGCGACATCCACAGCGCGAGCGTCGCGGTGCCGTGGTGGCGTCCGCAATCCTATTACGACGAACCCGGGCGCGGCACGCTCGCCCGCGACGGCGGCGGCGTGCTGATGACGCAGGCCATTCATACGCTCGATCTGTTCCTGTGGCTCATCGGCTGTCCCGACGAAGTGTTCGCCTACGCGATCACCAGCCGCGCGCATCGCATGGAATGCGAGGACACGGTCGCGGGCGTCATGCGCTATGGCAGCGGCTGCGTCGCGTCGCTGCATGCGAGCACGGCGGCGTATCCCGGCTTCGACGAACGCATCGAGATCAGCGGTGCGAACGGCAGCGCTACGCTCAGCGGCGGCAGGCTCGTCGTGCATTACATGGACGGCTCCGTGATCGAGGAAGGCGAAACGGCGTCCCTCGGTTCGGGTGCGAATCCGATGGCCTTCTCGCACCATGCGCATCGGGCGGTCATGGCCAATTTCATCGATGCCGCCACGCGCGGCGCCGAGCCGGTCGCGTCGCTGCGCAGCGCGCTCACCGTTCACCTGCTGATCGATGCGCTCATCGCGTCGTCGGCGAATCGTCGACCCATGCCGGTCAAGCCCGGCTCGCCAACATGACCCACACGCTCAATGCCGCCGTCTCCGGCGATACGCGCCTTTTCGCCATCGTCGGCGATCCCATCGCGCAGGCGCGCTCGCCGCTCGTGTTCAACGACATCTTTCAGCGCATGGGCGTCAATGCCGTGCTCGTGCCGATGCGGATTCCCGCGGCTTCGCTCGCGACGGCGATCGCGGGACTCAAGGCCGTCGGCAATCTGGACGGCATCGTCGTCACCGTGCCGCACAAGATCGCGATGACGGAACTCGTCGACCGGCTGCTGCCCGCCGCGCAGCAAGTGGGCGCGATCAACTGCATGCGCCGCGCCGAAAACGGCGAATGGGAAGGTGACATGTACGACGGCGAAGGCTTCACGCGCGGACTGCGCAAACAGGGCCACGAGCCGCGCGGCATGGCGGTGTTTCAGGCGGGCGCGGGCGGCGCGGGAAAGGCGCTCGCGCATGCGCTCGCCCGCGCGGGCGTGCGCTCGCTGCAACTGACCGATGTGGATCGCGCGAAGCAGGACGCGCTCGTTGCGCAGATCGCGCGGGCGTATCCGGACGTGCGCGTCGTCGCGGGCGGCGCCGAACCCGAGGACGTCGATATGGTGGTGAACGCCACGCCGTGCGGCATGGCGCCGGGCGACCCGCTGCCGTTCGCCATCGACAGGCTCGGCCGCGATGTGCTGGTCGCCGACATCATCATGAAGCCGGAGCGCACGCCGCTGCTCTGTCGGGCGGAAGAGCGCGGACATCGCATCCATCTCGGCCGGCATCTGCTGGAGAATCAGGCGGAACTCGTCGCGGAGTTCTTCGGCATCGCACCGATGTGACGCAAGACGCCGGCAGCGGAACGTCCGGCCGTTTCGGATACACTCCGGGCATACGACTCATCGACCGTTCCAATGTCCCGAGGCAAACCAGGTTCTCCCGTCACGCTGCTGGACATCGCCAACGATCTCGGCCTGTCTCGCGCCACGGTCTCGCTCGTTCTGCGCAACAGCCCGCGCATTTCCGAGGCTACGCGCGAGCGCGTGCTCGAAGCCTTCAAGCGCAAAGGCTATGTCTACAACCGCCACGCAGCGGGCATGCGCAGCAACCAGACGCACACGGTCGGCGTGGTCGTCAACGATCTCGCCAATCCTTATTTCACGATGCTCGTGCGCGCCATCGAGGCGAGCCTGAGCACGCAAGGTTTCATCACGCTGCTCGGCAACACCGACGAATCGCTCGAACGGCAAAGCCGCTTTCTCGATACGGTGCGCCAGCACAACATCGATGGTCTCATCGTTTGTCCGACTGAGTCCACCACGGCGTCGCAGATGCGTCAGGTGCTCGCGTGGGGCATTCCGTGCGTGTTCGCCTCGCGCTATGTGGCGGGCCTGCAGGCCGATTACGTGGGCGTGGACAACCGGCGCGGCATGGCGCTCGCGACCTCGCATCTGATCGGCCTCGGGCATCGCCGTATCGCGATGATCGGCGGCGTGATGCGCGCCTCCACCGGCAGCGACCGCGCCGAAGGTTATCGCGAAGCCCTGCGCGCCGCGAAGATCAAGCTCGACGAACGGCTGATCGTGCCGTCGCCGCTCACGCGCTCCGACGGCAAGCGCATCATCACCGAACTTCTGCGCCTGAAGAATCCGCCGACGGCGGTCGTGTGCGGCAACGATATCGTCGCGTTCGGCGTGATGCTCGGCCTGCGTGCGCACGGCATCGAACCGGGCGCGGACTTCGGTGTCGTCGGCTTCGACGATGTCCCCGAAGCCGCGCTGTGGGAGCCGCCGCTCACCACGGTACAGGTCTTGCAGGACGAGATCGGCCAGACCGCCGCCGACCTGCTGCTCAAGCGCATGACGGAGCCATCGCGCACGCCGACGCGCATCGTGTCGGAGCCGGTGCTCATCGTGCGCGGAACCTGCGGCGCGCGCGGCAAGCCCTGAAAACAGGCTCGCTTTCTCATCGTCCGAACTTTCCCGAGCCGCCCGGTTCGGGTTTCCCTTAGGCAAAATCCGCTTGCGTCACGTCTGCGCAGCCCCTAATCTACGCCCATAGTAGATCGATCTAACACACGTCAACGACGTGTTCATGCGGCAGCCTTCCGGTCAGTTCCAGCCGCTCCTCCGTGCACTTTCGTCGTAGTGCGATACGGCAGTGCGATACGGACATGAAAACCATAGGAATCCGATTCATGCGTGACTACCTGCTCTCCCGCCGCAAGCTGCTGATCCTCGCCGCCGCGTCCGCCGCCGCGGGCTATATGCCGCGCCTCGCGCTGGCGGACGGACAGACCATCCGTATCGGCGATGTCGTGGATCGCCACAATCCCGAAGTCATCACCGAGAACGTGATGGCGAAGAAGCTGAAGGAATCGACCGGCTTCGACGCGCGCGTGTTTCCCGACGGCGTCCTCGGCTCGCACACGCGCATGAACGAGCAGTTGCGCAACGGCACGCTCGAAATCACGGTCACGAACGTCGCGGATCTGGAAGGCTACGACAAGCGTCTCGGACTGTTCGCGATGCCCTTCGCCTTTCCCGATCGCAAGTCGCTGTACGCGGCGCAGGACGGTGCGCTCGGCCAGGCGTACGCGGGCATTCTGGACAAGCTCGGCTTCGTGCTGCTGGGCTGGTTCGATTCAGGCCAGCGCAGCGTCTATAACCGCACGCGCGCCGTTCACGAACCGGACGATCTCAAGGGCCTGAAAGTACGCACGCAGGGTAATCAGATCATGATCGCCACCTTCAACCAGCTTGGCGCTCAGGCTACGCCGCTCGACACCACGCAGATCTACTCCGCGCTGCAGCAAGGCGTGGTCGATGGCGCGGAGAACTCCGTCACGTTCTTCGTGCAGCAGCATCACAGCGAGGTGGCCAAGTACTACTCGTACACGAATCACTTCTTCTCCATCGACCCGATGCTCGCCAGCAAGAAATGGTTCGATGCGCTCGACCCGAAACAGCGCGACGCCGTGAAGCAGGCGGGCGTCGAAGCGCAACAGCACGAGCGCGAACTGTGGATGGCTTCGGACGCGAAGTATCTCGCCGAAGCGAAGAAGAACGGCGCGGCCTTCAACGACGCGAACATTCCCGCGTTCCGCACGGCGGTCAAGCCGATCTACACGAAGTACCGCTCGAACTTCGCCGAACTGGCGACGTATCTGCCGGATCTCTGACCTTCAGCCACAGGTTCTCCGACATGAAACCTCAACCGCTTTCGCCTGCGCACCGCGACGGCATCAATCAGACCCGCGCGTTTCGCGTGCTCGCGAGCGCCGAAGATCTGCTGATCGCCGTGCTGGTTTTCGCGATCTTCTGCGTCGTGCTCGCGGGCATTCTGTCCCGCTTCGTCTTTCACGTTTCGCTTTCGTGGAACATCGAGATCAGCGTCACGCTGATGATCTGGATGACGTTCATCGGCATCGCGGTGGGCGTGCGCGACAAGGTGCACGTCGCCTTCGAACTGTTCGAGGACAAGCTGAGCGGCCGCTGGCTCACGTTTGCCTCGCTCGTGCAGATGCTGCTGATGGGTTTTCTGCTCGTCGCGCTCGCGTGGGGCGGCTGGCAGTTCACGGAACTCGGCTTCAATCAGCTCACGCCGAGCGGCATTGCGCAGTGGATCTCGTTCGCCGCCATTCCGGCCGGCAGCGCGCTCGGGCTTGTGCATCTCGCGGCGCATGCGTGGGACGTCGCGGCGAACGTCGATCTCGACAACGGCGCGCATCGCGGCCACGGACATACCGAAACGAGGACGCAATGATTCTGACCATCGGACTGCTCGCGCTGTTCGTGCTCGCCGGCGCGCCGATCATCGCGTCGCTGGGCGCGGTCGGCACCATCGACGGCTTGATGCAGGGCCTACCGCTCACCAATATCGCGCAGGCGATGTATCACGGCGTGGACTCGTTCACGCTGCTCGCCGTGCCGCTTTTCATCCTCGCCGGCGAAATCCTGTTCCACTCCGGCTCGGCGGGCCGGCTCGTCAACTTCATGAACCTGCTGGTCGGCCGCGTGCCGGGCGGACTGGGCGTGAGCGCAGTGGCATCGACGATGGTGTTCTCGGGCCTGAGCGGCTCGGTGAACGCCGACGCCGCCGCGATCAGCTCCGCCATGCTCCCGTCGATGGAAAAGGCCGGCTACCGCAAGGAATGGTCGTCTGCGATCATCGCGGCGGCGGCGGGCACGGGCATCCTGATTCCGCCGTCGATCACCATCATCGTGCTCGCGACGGTGGCGAACATGTCGGTCACCAAGCTCTTTCTCGCGGCCACGCTGCCCGCCATTCTGGTCGGCGTGACGAAGATGCTCATCATCATGTACCGGGCGCGCCTGGAGCCGCCGGTCGCGCCGGTCCACTTCAGCGTGCCGGAACTGGGCCGCGCGTTCGTGCTCGCCATTCCCGCGCTGGGTGCGCCGATCATCATTCTCGGCGGCATTTTCATGGGCTTTTTCACGGCGACCGAATCGGCGGCGGCGGCGGTCGCCTACGTGACGATCATCACGCTCCTGCAACGCTCGATTCCCAGCCGCGCGTGGCTCGGCATCCTGATCAAGGCGGGCCGCACGAGCGCGATCGTGCTGTCGCTCGTGGGCGTCGCACAGATTCTCGGCTACATGCTGGCCTACAACTCGGTGGGCGAACAGGTCGCGGAATTCGCCTCGCAACTGACCAGCCACAAGATCGTGTTCACGGTGTTCATCGTCGTGGTGTTCTGGCTGCTGGGCGCGCTGCTCGACGGCATTCCCGCGCTCATCCTGCTGATTCCGCTGTTTCTGCCCATCGCGCAGGACGCGGGCTTCAGCGACATTCACTTCGCGATTCTCGCCATCGCCATCGTCGGCATTTCGCTGGTGACGCCGCCGATCGGCACGGCCTGCTTCATCGTCACCGGCGTCGCCAATATCCGCATGGTTAATCTGGTCCGGCCGATGCTGCCCTTCATGGCCGTCATGTTCGTCACCATCCTGCTGCTCGCCTTCGTGCCGGCATTCTCCGAATGGCTGCCTCGTCTCCTGTACTAGCGCCCGAACGGGCGCGGCCGCTCGCACTCGTGACCGGCGCGCGGCGCGGCATCGGGGCGGCCATCGCGGTGGAACTGGCGCGCTGCGGCTTCGACCTCGCGCTGGTCGATATCGACGAAACCGGCGCGAACGACACCTGCGCCGCCGTCGAATCGCACGGCGGCCGCGCGGGCTTCTGGCGGCACGATCTCGCCGACAGCGCCGCGCATCCGGCGCTCGTCGGGCGCATCGTCGCGTCGTGCGGGCCGCTCGCTTGTCTCGTCAACAACGCGGGCGTGTCCGCCGACCGGCGCGGCGACCTGCTCGAACTCGGCGAATCGTCCTATGACCGGGTGGTGGACATCAACATGCGGGGAACGTTTTTTCTCACTCAGGCGGTGGCGCGGCACATGGCGTCGAGCGGCAACGAGCATGCGCGCGCCATCGTCACGGTGTCGTCGGTGAGCGCGGAGCTGGCGTCCATCGAGCGCGGCGAATACTGCATGTCGAAGGCGGGTCTCGGCATGCTCACGCGGCTTTTCGCGCTGCGCCTCGCGGCGCTCGGCATCGGCGTATTCGAGGTGCGGCCCGGCATCATCCGCACGCCGATGACCGAATCCGTCGCCGCGCAGTACGACGAACGCATCGCCGGCGGCATCGTGCCGATGCAGCGCTGGGGCACGCCGCAGGACGTCGCCTCGGCGGTGGCGGCGCTCGCGTCCGGGCGCATGGGTTTCGCCACGGGAAGCGTGCTGAATATCGACGGCGCGTTGTCCATCCCCCGTCTGTGAGGTTTCCGTCCTTTTTCAACTCAAGCGCGAGTCACGCGACATGAACAGCCTCGAACTGCCTACCTCTTCCGGTGCGCTGGAACGCTATACGCTCGCCGGCACGCCGCTCCCCGATGTGCCCAATGCCGCGCCCTTCAACCGCATCGCGCTGTCGGCGGCGCACGTGGTGGCCGATCCGTTCGCGAACGCCGATCCTTGCGACGGCGGCCGGATCGACTGGGACAAGACGCTCGAATATCGCCGCTATCTCGCGGGGCTTGGACTCGGCATCGCCGAAGCGATGGACACCGCGCAGCGCGGCATGGGCCTGAGCTGGCAGGAAGCGCTGCAACTGATTCGCCGCACGCGCGCGGAACTCGCCGACGCCCGCGTGCCGATCTTCAACGGCTGCGGCACGGACCATCTCGATCCCGCATCCGTCGATTCGCTCGATGCCGTCATCAGCGCGTATCTGCAACAGGTCGATGCCATCCAGACGGCCGGCGGCCGGCTGATCCTGATGGCGAGCCGCGCGCTGGCCCGCATCGCGCGAACGCCGGAGGACTACGCGACGGTGTATCGCCGGGTGCTGGCGCAGGTGGAGCAGCCGGTGATCCTGCACTGGCTCGGCGACATGTTCGATCCCGCGCTCGCCGGCTACTGGGGCACGGACGATCTCACCGCCGCCCGCGACGTGGCGCTCGAAGTCATGCGCGAATCCGCCGCGAAGGTGGACGGCATCAAGGTCTCGCTGCTCGACAAGCAGCGCGAGATCGACATGCGCCGCCTGCTGCCCGCCGGCGTGAAGATGTACACGGGCGACGACTTCAACTACCCGGAACTGATCGCCGGCGACGAAGCAGGCTATTCGCACGCGCTGCTCGGCATCTTCGATGGCATCGCGCCCGCCGCTTCGGCCGCGCTCGCCGAACTCGCGGCGGGACGTCGCGAACGCTTCCACGCCATTCTCGCGCCCACGGTGCCGCTGTCGCGCCACATCTTTCGCGCGCCGACGCGCTTCTACAAGACGGGCATTGTCTTTCTCGCGTTCCTGAACGGCCATCAATCGCATATGACGATGCTCGCGGGCCATCAGGCCATGCGCCCTCTGCCCTATTTCGTCGATCTCTTCAAACTCGCCGAGGCCGCCGGCCTGCTGCGCCAACCGGAACTCGCGGTCGCGCGCATGAAGCGCTTTCTCGCCGTCTACGGCGTGTCCCAGGACTGAGGAGACATTCGATGGGACAACTTATCGCGCGCCGCGACGGCGCCGTGCTCACGTTGGAGCTGAGCAATCCGCGCAAGGCGAACGCGCTCGATTTCGCAATACTCGCCGCGCTCGACGAGCAGATTGCGCACATCGAAGAAGACGAACGCATTCGTGCCGTCGTGCTGCGCGGCACCGAAGGCGGCGCGTTCAGTTCGGGCGCGGACATCCGCGAATGGTCCGCGCTGGAGCCGGAGGTGTTCGCGCGCAAATGGGTCGGCGAAGGCAACGGAACGTTCCGGCGCTTCGAGCGACTGCGCTGCCCGAGCGTCGCGCTGATCGAAGGATTGTGCTTCGGCGGCGGGCTGGAGCTTGCGCTGTGCTGCGATCTGCGGCTCGCCACGAGCGCCGCGCGGCTGCGCTTTCCGGAAGTGGCCATCGGCGCGATTCCCGGCTGGGAAGGCGGCGACCGCCTGCAGCGCATCGCGGGGCGCGCGCGTGCGCTCGAAGCCGTGCTGCTGTCGCGCGAGATCGATGCACCGACCGCGCTGCAATGGGGCGTCCTCAATGCCGTCTGCGCGCCGCAAGACGCCGGCGCACACCTCGCCGACTGGACCGCGCGGCTGTGCGAGGTGTCGCCGCGCGCTGCCGCCTCCGCCAAGGCGCTGATTCTCGATGATGCCAAGGACGCGCGCATCGCCTATCCGCAAGCCGCGCTCGACGTGCGCAACAGCGCCGACGCGCAACGCGGCATCGACGCCTTCTTCGCTAAAACCACCGCTGTCTTCTAAACCATGAACGTTCTCTTCCAGCGCACGCATCAACGCTCGTTCGGCACGTGGCCGCTACAGGGCCGGCAACTGCACGACGCCCTCGCCGCCGCCATCGAAACGGGTTATCGCGCGATCGACACCGCGCAGCTCTACGACAACGAAATCGGCGTCGGCTCGGCGCTGCGTGCGATCGGCGTGCCGCGCGACGAGTTGTGCATCACCACGAAAATCGCGCCCGCCAACGATTCCGACGAACGCTTCATGCCGACGCTGCGCGAAAGCCTCGACAAGCTGAAGGTCGAACAGGTCGACATGCTCCTGCTGCACTGGCCGCCCGCCGATGGCGATGTCGGGCCTTCGGTGCGAAGGCTCGAGCAGGCGCAGCGCGCGGGACTGACGCGGCATATCGGCGTGAGCAACTTCACCGCCGCGATGATGCGCGCCGCCCGCGCCGCGACGGCGCTGCCGCTCGTCACGAATCAGGTCGAGTTTCATCCGCTGCTGGACCAGCGCATCTTGCTGCGCGCCGCGACCGAAACCGGCATTCCGCTGTCCTCGTATTGCTCGGTCGCGCGCGGCGAAGTCTTCAAGTATCCGCTGTTCGGCGAGATCGGCGCGCAATACGGCAAGAGCGCCGCGCAGGTCGTGCTGCGCTGGATTCTCCAGAAAGGCGTGCCGATCAACACCATGTCCACGCAGCGCAAGAACATCGAGGCCAATTTCGACGTGATGGACTTCACGCTGTCGAGCATCGACATGGAACGCATCGACGCGCTGAACGCGACGAATCACCGCATCGTCAATCGGGATCGGGTGCCGCATGCGCCGGAATTCGACTGACTGGGACGCAGGATAGCCGACAAGGACAACGACATGAGCCATTCCCTGCTTTACGAGGAGATCGAACCGGGTCTCGCCTTCGCGACTTCGGGCATCGTGGTGACGGAAAGCCACGTGGTCCAGTTCGCAGGCATTTCGGGCGATTTCTTCGATGTCCACATGGACGACGAATTCGCGCGCGGCGTCGGCTTTTCGGGGCGCGTCGCGCATGGCCTCTTGTGCCTCGCGATGGTCGATGGCCTGAAAAATCGCGCGGCCACGCGTCTGGCCGCCGTCGCGACGCTCGAATGGACGTATCGCTTTCACAAGCCGGTGCTGATCGGCGACAGGATTCAGGGGCGCATCGCCGTGCTCGACAAGCGGCCGACGCGGCGCGGCGATCGCGGCATCGTGCGTCTGCAGGTGGAAGTGCGCAACCAGGACGGCGTGCTGATCCAGGACGGCATCAACGTGCTGATGGTCCGCGCGGGCGCGCGGACGGGCCACGAGGAACAATGAAATGAAACGTGCAAACCTGACTGATCCGGACGTCATGGCCGCCGCGATCTTCGATGGCGCGGTCGTCGTATTGAGCGGCTCGGGCGGCGGTCTGGTCGAACCCGATCACATCACGTCGGCCATCGAGCGGCGCTTTCTCACGACCGGGCATCCGCGCGATCTCACGCTGATTCACGGACTCGGCATCGGCGACGGGCTCTTTAGCGGCGTAAGCCGCTTCGCGCACGAAGGCATGGTGAAGCGCGTCGTCGGCGGCCACTGGACCTGGTCCAAGCCGATGCAGAAGCTCGCCCGTGAAGAGCGCGTCGAAGCGTACACCATGCCCGCGGGCGTCATTCAGACGCTGATCCGCGAAGCGGGCGCGGGGCGGCATGGACTGGTGACGCACATCGGTCTGGACACGTTCGCCGATCCGCGTCACAGCGGCGGCCGCGTCAACGCCCGCGCACGCGACGATCTCGTCGAAGTCATCACGCTCGGCGGCAAGGAACTGCTCTGGTACAAGCCGTTTGAGATCGATTTCGCGATCGTGCGCGGCACGACTGCGGACATGCAGGGCAATCTCACGTCACGCGAGGAACCCGCCGACATCGATGCGTTCGCCGCCGCGCTTGCCGCGCACAATGGCGGCGGCCGCGTGTTCGCGCAGGTCCGCGACGTATCGGCGGCGCCGATCACGCCCGCGCGCGCGGTGACGGTGCCGGGCGTGCTCGTCGATGACATCTGCGTCCACGCCGAACAGAAGCAGACGACCGGCGCAGCCTACGATCCCGCCATCAGCGGCGAGCTGCCCGCGCCGGACATGCGCACGCCGCCCGCCTTGCCGCAAGGCATCCGCTACATCATCGCGAAGCGCGCCGCGCAAGAGCTGGTGCCGGGCGCGTGCGTCAACTTCGGGTACGGCCTGCCCGACGGCATTCCGGCCGTGGCGCACGCAGCGGGCGTCGATATCAGCTGGACGGTCATCGAGCAGGGCTCCCACAACGGCGAGCTTCTCGGCGGCGATTTGTTCGGCGCGACGCGCCATGCGAGCGCAATCCTCAAGTCCAACGACCAGTTCGATTTCTTCAGCGGCGGCGGCATCGACATCGCCTTTCTCGGCATGGGCGAACTGGATGCGCAAGGCAACGTCAACGTGTCGTGGCTCGGCGAGAACATCGTCGGGCCGGGCGGCTTCGTGGATATCACGCAGCGCACGCGCAAGGTCGTGTTTTGCGGCACGTTCGAAGCGAAGGGACTGGACGTGGAACTCGCGGACGGACAGGTGCATATCCGCCGCCACGGCGCGGTGCCGAAGCTCGTGCCACAGGTGCGCCACATCACGTTCAGCGGCAGGCGGGCGCGCGCCGACGGCCAGCAGGTGATCTACATCACCGAGCGCGCCGTGTTCGAACTCGCCGCCGAGGGCTTGCGGCTGATCGAAGTCGCGCCGGGCGTGGACCTCGTGCGCGACGTGCTCGAGCGCATGCCGTTCGAAGTGGCGCTGCATCCGTCGCTGCGCGAGCGCGCGGAGCAGGCGTCGCACGCGGCGGCTTCCAGCGAAGGCTGACCGGAGATATCGATGGATTTCACGCTCGGCGACACGCAGAAGATGATGGTCGAGACGGCGCGGCGCTTCGTGCGCGCCGAGTTGCAGCCGCTCGAACAACAGGTGGAAGACGAAGGCGCGCTGCCGTGCGACATCGCGCGGGGTTTGCAAAAGCGCGCCCGCACGCTCGGGCTGTACGCGGTCAACATGCCCGCCGAACTGGGCGGCGGCGGCCTGAATACCGTCGATTCGATGCTCTGCGAGGAGCAGTTCGGCCATAGCTCGGACATTCTCGTGCGGCGCGCGTTCGGCAACGTCTACGACGCGCTGCTCGCCTGCGAAGGCGAACAGATCGACTGCTGGCTCAGGCCATCGGTCGAGGGCGAGCGCACGTGCGGGCTCGCGATCACCGAAACGGGCGCTGGTTCGGATGCACAGGGCATCAGAACCACTGCGCGCAAGACGGCGTCCGGCTGGGTGCTCAACGGCAGCAAGCACTTCATCAGCGATGCGCAATGGAGCGACTTCTTCCTCGTCTCGGCGCGCACCGGCGAAAAGGAAATTTCGTTGTTCGCGGTGGACAAGAACCTGCCCGGCTTCACGCTCGGCAAAGATCAGCAGATGATGGGCCTGCGCGGCACGCCGCATCACGAACTCTTCTTCGACGATGTCCCGCTGGAACCGATGGCGCTCATCGGAAACCAGGGCGAAGGTTTCAGACTGGCGATGAACATGCTCGGCCGCGTGCGTCTCGCGCTGATCGGCGCGCGCGGCATCGGCAAGGCTACGCATGTCCTGGAGATGATGATCGGGTATGCGGGCGAGCGGCGGCAGTTCGGCACGCGCATCGGCGACTTTCAGATGATCCAGCAACTCATCGCCGACAGCGTCATGGAGATCAGCGCGGCGCGTCTCATGCTGCTCAACACCGCCGCGATGATGGACGCCGGGCAGGACGCGCGCGCGTGGATCTCGATGGTCAAGGTGCAGGCGTCGGAAACGCTCGGCCGCGTGGTGGACCGCGCGGTGCAGGTGTTCGGCGGCATGGGCTTCTGCAAGGAGCTGGCCATCGAACGTTACTACCGCGATGCGCGCGTCTATCGCATCTTCGACGGGACGTCGGAGATTCATCGCGGCATCATCGCGCGTCATGCGATGAAGCGCGGCGCGGCGTTGTTCGATCTTCACCGCTAGGACGGACATCGCCATGAGCAAGGTCATTTCCGCAGACGCAGCCGCGCAACTGCTTCACGACGGCGATATCGTCAGCATCAGTTCGTCCAGCGGCCTGGGTTGTCCCGACAAGGTGCTCGCGGCCATCGGCGCGCGCTTCGAGCGCGAGGGACGGCCGCGCGGCATCACGACGCTGAATCCGATCGCGGCGGGCGACATGTACGGCGTAAAGGGCATCGATCATCTCGCGCGGCGCGGGCTGCTCGCGCGCACGCTGGCCGGATCGTATCCGAGCGGGCCGTCGTCGCTGCCGATGCCCAACGTGTGGCGCATGATCGTCGACAACGAGATCGAGGCGTACAACGTTCCGAGCGGCATCCTCTTCGACATGCACCGTGACGCCGCCGCGCGCCGCCCCGGCGTGCTGACGAAGGTCGGCATGGGCACGTTCGTCGATCCCGAACTGCAAGGCTGCGCGATGAACGCCGCCGCGCGCGCGAAGCCGATCGTGCGCAAGGTCTCGTTCGATGGCGGCGACTGGCTGTATTTCCCGGCCATCGCGCCGCGCGTGGCGATCATTCGCGCGACCACCGCCGACGAAGCCGGCAATCTCTCATACGAGCACGAAGGCGCGCTTCTGGGCGGCATCGATCAGGCACTGGCCGCGCGCAACAGCGGCGGCATCGTGATCGCGCAGGTCAAGCGCGTGGCGAGGTCCGGCACGCTGCGGCCGCAGGACGTGCGCGTGCCGTGCAATCTGGTCGATTACATCGTCGTCGATGCGGATCAGTGGCAGACCACGCAAACGCCGTACGATCCCGCCATCAGCGGCGAAGTCTCGTTGCCGATGAGTGCGTTCGACAGCACGCCCTGGGGCCCGGAAAAGGTCATCGCCCGCCGCGCCGTGATGGAACTCGCACACGGCTACGCGGCCAATCTCGGCTTCGGCATTTCGGCGAATGTGCCGCGCATTCTGCTGGAAGAAGGACTGCATGGCGAGGTGACGTGGGCGATCGAACAGGGCGCGGTCGGCGGCGTGCCCTTGCTCGGATTCGCGTTCGGTTGCGCGTCGAACGCGGATGCCATCGTGGCGTCGCCGAATCAGTTCACGTATTTTCAGGGCGGCGGATTCGATATCGCGCTGCTGTCCTTTCTTCAGGTCGATGGCGACGGCAGCGTGAACGTGTCGCGGCTCGCATCGAAGCCGTATCTGACTGCCGGTTGCGGCGGCTTCGTCGATATCACCGCGCATGCGAAACGCATCGTGTTTTCGGGCTTCTTCACGGCCGGCGCGAAACTCGATGTGGGCGGCGGCACGCTTTCGATTCTCGCGGAAGGCCGCACGCGCAAGTTCGTGCAAGCCACCGAACAGATCACCTTCAGCGGCCGTATCGGACGCGAGCGCGGGCAGCGCGTGACGTACGTGACGGAGCGCTGCGTCATCGAGTCGAGGGACGACGGTCTGACCGTGTGTGAAATCGCGCCCGGCGTGGACCTGCGACGCGACATTCTCGACCAGGCCGAGATCGCGCTGAAGGTCGCGCCCGATCTCCGCACAATGGACGCCGCGCTCTTCACCGATGCGCCGTTCGGACTCCGGCTCAAGCCGCGCGAGCGCTCGTAGAACTGAGCAGCATCAGCAGCACGCGAACAGGCGCTCGCGGCAGATGCGTAAGGTCTCGTCGGCGGGGCGCGCCCACCAGTCGAGCCGCGAGAAGATCTCCACTTCGACGGGACCGTCGAAACCGGCGCGCTCGACCGCCGCACGCAGACGGCGAAGGTCGATCACGCCATCGCCCATCATGCCGCGATCCTGAAGCGGATCGCGCGTTTCGACGAGCCAGTCGCAGACGTGCAGCGCGAGTATGCGCCCCGCCGCCCGCCCGATGGCCGGCATCAGCGCCGGGTCCCACCACACGTGATAAGCGTCGATGGCTACGCCGAAATGTCCCTCGCGCGACGGATCGAGCGTGTCGCACCAGTCGAGCGCCTGATCGAGCGTGTTGAGCAGGCTGCGGTCGGCGGCATAGACGGGATGCAGCGGCTCCAGCGCGATGCGCACGCCCGTCTCCTGCATGGTCGGCTGCAACGCGGCGAGGCCGTCGAGAATTTGCGCGCGTGCATCGTCGATATCGCGCGAACCGGGCGGCAGACCGCCCACCACCGCGACCAGCACCGGCGCGCCGAGCACGGCGGCGGTTTCCAGTGCGCGGCGGTTGGAATCGATCGCCGCGCGACGCCCCGCCGCGTCGTTCGCCGCGAAATACGCGGTGCGGCAATACGCGTTGACCTTGAGGCCCGCGGCGCGAATGGCGCTGGCTGCGGCCTGCGGCTTGGTCTCGTCGATTTCCTGACGCCACGGCGTGATCCAGCCGAAAGCTTGCCCGGCGATGCGCGCGGCCGTCATCTCGATCGGCTCGCGGTAACCCAGCGTGCCGGTATTGATGCAGCAGAGATCGCCGCGTCCGTTCAAGTCGCGCATGGTGTTCCTCAGAAGCGCTGGATCATCAGCCCACCGTCGACGCGCACTTCCTGCGCCACCGTGTACGGCAGCAGTCCCGCCGCCATGGTGCGGATCACGCGCGCCACGTCTTCGGGCTGGCCCCAGCGCGGCGTGGCGGTCATGCCTTCGGCGATCAGCGCATCGTACTTGCCCTTCGACGGCGCGGTCATCTCCGTGAGGATCAGTCCGGGCTGCACCTCGAATACGCCGATGCCATGCGACGCCAGCCGCAACGCGAACAGACGCGCGGCCATCGACGAGGCGCTTTTGGACATGCAGTATTCGCCGCGTTCGACACTCGCCACCACCGCATTCGACGATGTCACGAACACGATGCTGCGCGCGCCTTCGGCGGCCGGCGCTTGCGCTGTCATCGACCTGGCGACGGCCTGCGTCAGAAAGAACGTGCCGCGCGTGTTGATGTCGAAGCAGCGGTCGTAGCTTTGCGCGTTCACGTCGAGCAGATCGCCGCGGCTTAGCACGGACACACCCGCGTTGTTCACCAGGCAGTCGATGTCGCCGAGGCGCTCGTTGATCGCGGCGAGCACGCCCGCGTGCGCGTCGATATCGCCGATATCGAGATCGAAGCTCGCGCAACGGCGCCCGAGCGCTTCGACTTCGGCTTCCAGCGCGCGCAGCCGGTCGGCGTCGTTCAAGGCGATGGCGGCGATATCGAAGCCTTCGGCGGCGAGCGAGAGCGCGACGGCGCGCCCGATGCCGCGCGAGGCGCCGGTGACGATTGCGGTTCTGCTCATGGTCATGCCTTCAGCAATTGACGCGCGATGATGATCCGCTGAATCTGGTTCGTGCCTTCGTAGATTTGCGTGATCTTGGCGTCGCGATAGAGACGTTCGACTTCATAGCCGCGAATGTAGCCGCTGCCGCCGAAAATCTGGATGGCGTTGCTCGTGTGCTGCACGGCGGCGTCCCCGGCGAAGCATTTCGCCATCGACGCGGCGACGGTCGCCTCGACGCCCGAATCCATTTTCGATGCCGCGGAGCGCACGAGCAGGCGCGCTGCTTCGGTGTCCTTGGCCATGTCGGCGAGAATGAACTGGATGGCCTGAAACTCGGCGATCGGCTGGCCGAACTGCTTGCGCATCTTAGCCTGTTCGACACCCGCCTCCAGCGCCGCCTGCATGATGCCCACGGCCAGCGCGCCGATGCCCACGCGTCCTTTTTCGAGCACGCTCATCATCATGTGAAAGCCGCGCCCTTCAGTGCCGAGCAGTGCGTCGGCGGGAAGTTTCACATCGTCGAAATGCAGTTCCCCTACCTGCGATGCGCGCTGCCCGAGCTTGTGCTCTTTCGGCCCGCGCGATACGCCCTTCGACGCGCAATCCACGATGAAGATGCTCATGCCGCGTTTGCCCGCGTCGGGGTCGGTGCGTGCAAGCACGAGGGCCACGTCCGCGACGGGCGCGTTGTGTATCCACAGTTTCGAGCCGCTGAGCGACCAGCCGTCGCCATCGCGCACGGCCGTGGTCTTCACGCCGGATACATCGCTCCCCGCCCCGGCCTCGGTGATGCAGTACGCGCCCTTCGATTCCGCGCGCACCAGCGAGCCGAGCCAGCGGTCGATCTGCGCGGGCGTACCGTGCTTGCCGAGCAGCGTGCCGAGCAGTTCGACCAGCCCGCACTGATCCGCCACCGACGAATAGCCGCGGCTCAGCTCTTCCATGACGATTGAATACGCGAGGCAGTCGAGCCCCGCGCCGCCCATCGACTCGGGCACGGTGATGCCGAAGAGGCCGGTCTCGCCCATCTGCCGGTATATCTCGGCCGGAAAGCACTCTTCGCGGTCCAGCCGCTCTGCTTCGGGCCGGATGACTTCGTTGGAGAAGCGCCGCGCCATGTCCGCGACTTGCTGATGCTCGGTGGAAAGAATCACCTCGTCTCCCTTGGTTATGCGCGGTGTTCGCTGTGCTGACGTGACGTTACTGTATGCCTGTTAGATCGATCTAGCAAGCAGGTCGTGGAGGAGGTTTTGGATGTAGGACTGGGTCGAGAATCGGTCTTTTTAAACGCCGGCTGACAGCGACTTTCAGCCCGCCGAGTATCGTTGCGATACAGAAAATCGTATTAACAAAACTCGGTGCTGCCATCCTTTTTAGCCTTCCTGGATTGCATCAACCCCTGTTCTGCCCGTTTTTTCCCAGTCCGCGTGCGCCGCAGGTAGCAGGTCAGACGCCCTTTGCATGATCGTCGCCGTCGCGTGTCGGCAATCAAGTCAACGCTGGATCTCAACCAATCTTGTCGCGATTTCCCCCCACCCCCCCGAGGATGCTCTCTATTTCATCCTGTCGTAAGGTTTACCCCGATTTAAACGCAAACCAACAAAAGGGACATTTTGGCTGCTGCATGTAATCCAAGTGCAATCCAATTGACGCCACCTTAAAGCGCCGGCTTCTGCGGCTGGCGTCGCGCACGCCGCAAAGGAGAGCGATTTGGTCCTGGAATTGGAGCGAGTCAGTGTCGTTTCTGGCGGGCAACCGTATCTTTACGGCGTGGATTTGCGCCTCGTCCCAGGCGCCATCAATGTGCTTCTCGGACCCACCCAGGCCGGCAAAACCACGCTGATGCGCGTGATGGCGGGTCTGGACAGGCCGAACGGCGGCCGAGTGCTCGTCGACGGCCAGGACGTGACAGGCGTCAGCGTGCGTCAGCGCAATCTCGCGATGGTCTATCAGCAGTTCATCAACTACCCGGCGATGACGGTTTCCGAGAACATCGCCTCGCCTTTACGCCTGCAAAAAGCCGACCCTGCCGAAATCCGCCGGCGCGTGCAGGAGGTTGCAGCCAAACTGCATATCGACCATTTGCTGGAGCGGCGGCCAGGTGAACTGTCGGGCGGCCAGCAGCAGCGCTGCGCGCTCGCGCGTGCGCTCGTGAAGCGCACGTCGCTGGTGCTGCTCGACGAACCGCTCGTGAATCTCGATTACAAATTGCGCGAGGAATTGCGCATGGAACTGGCTACGCTTTTCGCTGACGGCAAGACGACCGTCGTCTACGCGACCACGGAGCCTCTCGAAGCGCTACTGCTCGGCGGCTATACGGCAATCGTCGACAAAGGCCGGATTCTGCAGTTCGGTCCGACTCTCGATGTCTATAACGCGCCGGTCAACATCGCGGCCGCGGCCGTCTTCAACGACCCGCCGATGAACATGCTGACGAGCGACTGCGGCAACGGCCGCGCGCGTCTGCCGATCGGCGTGGAGGTTCCCGTCCGGCACGGTCCCGCTGCGAACGGCGCATGCCGCATCGGCATCCGGCCGGGACACCTGCGTCTTCAGGCGAAGGCCTCTCATGCGATCGCGGTTCCGTGCCGGCTCGAACTCGCTGAACTGAGCGGCTCGGAAACGTACCTGCACTTGCGCACGCTGACCGGCGCGGTCGACCTGGTAGCGCAGTTGCAGGGCGTGCATCAGATCGAGCTCGGCACGCAGCTCGACGTTTTCATCGACCCTGACGAACTGTTTGTGTTCGGCGCGGACACTCAACTGGTGTCCAGCCCGGAGGCGGCTTATGGCGTGCATTGAGTTCCAGAACCTTGCGCACGCGTACAGACCGAGCCCCGCGACGCTCGACGACTACGCGCTTCAACCCATGAGCATGGTCTGGGATTCCGGCGGCGCTTATGCGTTGCTCGGGCCATCGGGTTGCGGCAAGACCACGCTGCTGAACATCGTGTCGGGGCTCGTCAGGCCGTCGGAGGGCAAGGTGCTGTTCGACGGACGCGACGTGACGGCGCTCGGCGCGCGCCAGCGCAACATCGCCCAGGTGTTCCAGTTCCCCGTGGTCTACGACACGATGACCGTGTTCGATAACCTCGCGTTTCCGCTGCGCAATCGCAAGATGTCAGCTGCCGAAGTCACGAAGCGCGTGCACGAAGTCGCGGATATTCTCGATATGACGCACGACCTGCCGAACAAGGCGAGCAATCTGGCCGCCGACGCCAAGCAGAAAATCTCGCTCGGGCGCGGCCTCGTGCGAAAGGACGTCGCGGCGATTCTCTTTGACGAACCGTTGACCGTGATCGATCCCGCGATGAAGTGGATCCTGCGCCGGCAGTTGAAGAAGATCCACCAGCAACTCAAGCTCACGCTTATCTACGTGACGCACGATCAGGTAGAGGCGCTGACTTTCGCCGATGAAGTCGTGGTCATGACAAATGGCCGCGTCGTTCAGAAGGGCGGAGCCGATGCGCTTTTTCTGCGGCCCGATCACGCTTTTGTGGGCTACTTCATCGGCAGTCCGGGCATGAATCTCTGTCCGATCGAGCTCGATGCCGACGGCGCAAAAATCGGCTCGCAGCGCTTGCCGCTCGACGCCGGCACGCTTGCGACGCTACGTGCCGCGCATCAGCAGGCAAACGGCGCGCTTAAACTGGGGATTCGCCCGGAATTCGTCCGCCTTTCGCAGGAAGGAGGAGCCGGCGCGGTCAACGCGCGGGTGCTGCGCGCGCAGCAGCTCGGCAACTATCAACTGGTTACCGCGCAATGCGACGGCAATGTGTTCAATGCGAGGCTCGAGCCGCATGTGCGGATTGTCGACGGACCTGCCTGGCTGCATCTCATCGCGCCTGAAACCGTGTTCTTCTGCAACGACGAAAGAATCGAGACACGCATCTCCGATGGGGCCGCGCGATGAACAAGCCCGTCAATCAGAAAGCGTGGTTGCTGGTCATTCCTGTGTTCATCTGCGTCGCGTTCTCCGCGATCCTGCCGCTAATGACGGTGGTCAACTATTCGGTGCAGGACATCATCGGCCCGACGCAGCATGTGTTCGTCGGTACGGAGTGGTTTCGCAACATCATGACCGATCCGGATTTGCGCGAAGCGCTCGGCAGACAGGTCATTTTCTCCGCGTGCGTTCTGCTGTTTGAGATTCCATTGGGCGTGGGCCTCGCACTTTCGATGCCGGCTTCGGGATGGCGCGCATCGGCCACGCTCGTCGTGCTTGCCATGCCGTTGCTGATTCCATGGAACGTGGTGGGCACGATCTGGCAGATCTTCGGGCGCCCGGACATCGGACTGCTCGGTTACTGGCTCAATAGTCTTGGCTTCGACTACAACTACACGGCGAGTCCCACGGCCGCATGGCTCACCGTGCTGGTGATGGACATCTGGCACTGGACCCCGCTCGTCGCGCTGCTCTGCTATGCGGGCTTGCGCGCGATTCCGGACGCCTTCTATCAGGCTGCGGAAATAGATGGCGCAAGCCGTTTTGCGGTATTCCGCTACATCGAATTGCCGAAGATGCGCGGCGTGCTGATGATCGCCGTGCTGCTGCGCTTCATGGACAGCTTCATGATCTATACCGAGCCGTTCGTGCTGACAGGCGGCGGTCCCGGCGATTCCACAACCTTCCTCAGTCAGTATCTGACACAAAAAGCGGTCGGCCAGTTCGATCTTGGCCCGGCCGCGGCTTTCTCGCTGATCTATTTCCTGATCATTCTGCTGCTGTGCTTCATTCTCTATAACTGGATGAGCCGCGTGGGCAAAGGTGGCCCCGCCGCGCAAGGAGACGACCATGCAGGATAAGCGCCGCTGGATGCGGACGTTGATGCTCGTGGTCTATATGCTGTTCGCGCTGATTCCGCTTTACTGGATGTTCTCGATCTCCCTGCGCACAAACGAGGAGACCATGTCGACGTTCGCCACGCTGCCGCAGCACGTCACGTTCGAAAACTACAAGGTGATCTTCACGGATCCTTCGTGGTACTGGGGCTACATCAATTCGATCATCTACGTGCTGATGAACACGGTGATGTCGGTGCTGGTCGCGCTGCCTGCCGCGTACGCGTTCTCACGTTATCGATTTCTCGGCGACAAGCACATGTTCTTCTGGCTCCTCACCAACCGCATGACGCCGCCCGCCGTATTCTTGCTGCCGTTTTTCCAGCTCTATTCGAGCGTCGGCCTGACCGACACGTACATTGCCGTCGCACTTGCGCACATGCTGTTCAACGTGCCGCTTGCCGTGTGGATTCTCGAAGGCTTCATGTCGGGCGTCTCGCGCGAAATCGACGAAACCGCGTACATAGACGGCTACACGTTTCCCGCTTTCTTCGTGAAGATCTTCCTGCCGCTCATCAAATCGGGCGTCGGCGTCACGGCTTTTTTCTGCTTCATGTTCAGCTGGGTCGAACTGCTGCTCGCGCGCACGCTGACGTCGGTCAACGCGAAACCTATCGCGGCCGTGATGACGCGCACCGTGTCGGCGGCCGGCATGGACTGGGGCGTTCTGTCGGCGGCGGGCGTGCTGACCATCGTTCCCGGCGCGCTGGTGATCTACTTCGTGCGCAACTACATCGCCAAGGGTTTCGCGATGGGGAGAGTGTGATGTTCACGTGGATGTACTGGACGCCCGAGGTGGCGATCTTCTTCGGTTGCATCGTCGTTATGCTGGGTGGCATGACGGTATGGGAACTGCGCTCGCCGACTCATGAACGCAAGGGCTTTCTGCCTATCGCGACGACTCGCGGTGATCGCCTGTTCATCGGCCTGCTGACTGCCGCGTTTGTGAATCTCGCGTGGCTCGCAATCAGCGCCGAGGGCTCGAGTTCCTGGCCGGGCTTCACAGCCTCGGTGCTGGTGTTGCTCGCGATCATGTGGAAGGGCTAGAAAGCCGACACATGCAATGAAGACTGACAACTTCCGGTTCCGCTGATGCCCCCAGCGGGTGCCGGCAAGATCGAAGGGGCACGGAAGACACAGGAGAAGACCATGCATCAGAGGAGACGGATCGTCGCGCTGGCAGTGGCAAGCATCGTGTCTGGTGCCTTCGCGAACCAGGCTCTGGCGGGCACGCCTGAGGCGCAGAAATGGGTGGATAGCGAGTTTCAACCAAGCACGCTTTCGAAGCAGCAACAGATGGACGAGATGAAATGGTTCATCGACACCGCGGCGAAACTCAAATCGCAAGGCGTCAAGGAGGTTCACGTAGTATCGGAAACGATCGATACGCATACCTACGAATCCAAAACGCTTGCCACCGCGTTCAGTGAAATCACCGGCATTCAGGTGAAGCACGACATCATTCAGGAAGGGGACGTCGTCGAGAAATTGCAGACCTCGATGCAATCCGGGCAAAGCATTTACGACGGCTGGATCTCGGACTCGGACCTGATCGGCACGCACTATCGCTATGGCGTGATCGTTCCGCTCTCCGATTACATGACAGGCGAAGGCAAGGAATATACGAACCCCGGTCTTGACCTGAAAGACTTTATCGGCACGAGTTTTACGACCGCGCCGGACAAAAAGCTTTATCAGCTTCCCGATCAGCAGTTCGCGAACCTTTACTGGTTCCGCGCGGACTGGTTCGCACGCAAGGACTTGCAGGACAAGTTCAAGGCGAAATATGGCTACGATCTCGGCGTGCCGGTCAACTGGTCCGCGTATGAAGACATCGCCGAGTTCTTTACGAACGACGTGAAAACCATCGACGGAGAAAAAGTCTACGGTCATATGGATTACGGCAAGAAAGACCCGTCGCTCGGCTGGCGCTTCACGGACGCATGGCTTTCCATGGCGGGCGAAGCCGACAAGGGCATTCCGAATGGCATGCCCGTCGACGAATGGGGCATTCGCGTGACGCCTGACGGCTGTCATGCGGTAGGCGCGTCGGTGTCGCGCGGCGGTGGCACTAACAGCCCGGCAGCAGTCTATGCGACGACCAAATACATCAACTGGCTGAAGAAATACGCGCCGCCAGAAGCGTCGGGCATGACCTTCAGCGAAGCGGGCCCTGTGCCCGCGCAAGGCCGGATCGCGCAACAGGTGTTCTGGTACACCGCGTTCACGGCGTCGATGCTCAAGCCTGGCAACGTCACGAATGCGGACGGCACGCCGAAGTGGCGCATGGCGCCCTCCCCGCACGGCGCTTACTGGAAGGACGGCATGCAAAACGGCTATCAGGACGTCGGCTCGTGGACGTTCTTCAAGTCGACGCCGCCGAATCAGCGCGCCGCCGCGTGGCTGTACGCGCAGTTCGTGACGTCGAAGAGCGTGTCGCTCAAGAAGTCGATTGTCGGCCTCACGTTCATTCGCGATTCTGACATTCATAGCGACTACTTCACGAAAAACGCGGACAAGTACGGCGGCTTGATCGAGTTCTATCGCAGCCCGGCGCGCGTCGCGTGGACGCCGACCGGCAACAACGTGCCCGACTATCCGAAGATGGCGCAACTCTGGTGGAAGAACGTCGGCACCGCCGTCGCCGGCGAAAAGACGCCTCAGGCTGCAATGGATAACCTCGCGAAGGAAATGGACCAGGTGTTGTCCCGTTTGCAGCGGGCCGGCATGAAGGTTTGCGCGCCGGAGCTGAATGCGCAAAGCGATCCGTCCAAGTGGCTGTCGGACCAACACGCGCCGTGGAAGGCGCTCGCCAACGAAAAGCCGAAGGGCGAAACAGTGAAGTATGAGCAACTGCTGTCGGCGTGGAAGGCGGGCAAGGTGCGGTAAGTCATCCGACGGCGCTCGGCGCTCTTATGAATAGGCGGCACTTGATGGTGCCGCCGTTTTTTTATCGCGTCCTGTCGACGAATTGCATCCGCAGCAGCGCGGCGCCTACGTCGAGACGCTACTTGCCAGCCGACGTTACATGCAGCGTATCTCCGGGCGGACCCACGGGTTGACTGATACCGAAGGAAGGACCGATCTTCGACGGCCTGCTCTACCCTTCTCGAAACAATTTCCCGGCGCCGTGCATTGCTCTCTTTCACAGGGCACGAGCGAAGGTGGTAGTTATTGAAGGTCTGCCGCTGGCGCAGCATGTGGATTGGCCCACCTTCGTAGCGCCGTACCGCATCGGAGTCGTCAAAGTCCGAGGTCTTTAGCCGCGTCGCGTTCGTGCGTTCGTGCCGAAGCGTCAGTACATGCTTGCACACCGATGAGCGAATCGCGCGGCGCCCGGCTCTCGATTCGAGGATAAAGAGCGTCGCGCAAGCGCTTGCGTCGCCGAAAGCCGAGCTACCGAAGCCATCCAGCCTGCGCTGCACGGAGTGCCAATAGGCCGTTACCAGCGATGCCAGTCAAGCCCAACAGCATCAGCGCTCCGGTCGGTCCGATCGCCGCTGCAAGTGCGCCGGCCAGCAGCGTTCCGATTGGCCAACATCCGATTCCCACAGTCACGAGGCCGAAGACACGGCTGCGCATGGCACCGGGCACGGACTCGATCACGATGGTCGTCTGATGAATGTTGTACGCGGCGCTCCCGAGTCCGCCGATGAAGAGCACAAGCAGCAACAAGGCAACCGGGCATTGGTATGAGCTCGCGAATCCGGCAACCGCTATCGCCAGAAAGAGGAGGATCGATCCCGACAGCAACCAGCGAAGAGAGTGCCGGCGCATCCGAGCGCTTCCTATCACCGCGCCGGCGACAAAGGAACCCGCCGGTTCCGCAGAGGACAGCACGCCAATCATCAAGGCCGACAGGTTGAAGGTCTCTCTTCCGAGAGGCGTCAGCAGAACGTTGTAGCTGTAACCGCACAAGTTCGTGATAACCGTCACGGTAAGAAGCGCCATGATCGTTCTGCTGTCGCGCGCATAACGCCCTGCTTCGATGAGATCTCCGCAAATCCGGGACAAGGAAAGCCGCCCGGTCGACACTTGCACGGTATCGAGTCGGTAAATGAGCGCGGCGGCGCAAAGAGAAGCCGCCGCAGAAAGAAAGTACGATGTAGCGACGCCGAGCGCTCCGTAGATCCAGCCTCCCAGCAACGGACCGATGCATCGCGTCGCATAGTTGGTCATGCTGTCGATGGCGACCGCGCGAGACGCCTTCGCGGTACCTGCCGTCTCGGCGATCATGCGCCGTCGTGCAGGCATCTCGGTGGCATAGACGACACCGCTCACGAACGCGGCAGCGCAAAGTTGCCACGTAGACAGCGCGCCGAGGAACGACAAGACCGCGACCGTCGTCGACGAAGCGCTCGCCAGTAGCAATCCGAAAAGCACGATCTTCTTCCGGTCCACTGCCTCGGCGACCACGCCCATGATCGCTCCGCTTAGAAGAAGCGGCAGACTTCGGCAGGCAGAGACCACCGCAACGTCCACGGCGGAGTTCGTCGCCTTGAAGGTGAACAGCGCGGCGGCCAGCATTTCGAGCCACATCATCGAGGTCGACACCGCTCCGGCGGTCCAGAGCGGCATGAAGCCTTTTGCGCGCATCACGCTTATCGAACGCAGCGAACGCCCTACGGTCATTTGGTCGTCTTCCATGTCGCGCGAAGATCGCGAGTCTGTTGCCCAACCAGAAAAGCCAGGCATGCCTCCGAGCACGCACAGCGAGCGCGACCGCATCGAGCAATCGGATTAGATCGTACAGTCAAGTTCCGGTCGCGTAACGCCGACAATGCTCGAGGTACCCCGCTTCATGGTTGCTCACCAATTGGACGATGCTGTTCCAAAGCCATAGCGGCGCGTCGATGGTCTTCGATCGATTGCGACCGAGTTCCGCTCGCCACTCCCGCTTCGTTGCGTCGTCCATCTGCCGCGCATGCGCCTTACCTACGACAGCCGCGAGATAGTGCGCGACGTGCATCGCGTCATCCTTGCCGAGTTCCTCGATCTCGAGCTTCATGTCCTGCGGCAACAACTCGCGGATAACGACGCCGCGATCGAGCAGGCGCGCTGCGCGCATTCGCTCACCGAGATACGGCGAGAGGTTTCGGGCACCTTCAAGGACACGCAACGCGTTGTCGCGCGGCATCGCCACATCGTCATAACGGGGCGCCGCGGGCTTCACGCCTTCCTTGATGTCCATCAGACACAGGTCGTCGCCTTCCACGACGCCACCATCGACATCGAGCAGGACCGCATAGCGCAGACGGCCGAGGGAACTGCAACCCTTCACCCAATACGCCGCGTCCAGCACGACAACCTCGCCCGAGTCTTTGCGACCCTTCAGGCTGGTCGGCAGACTCGCAATGTCTTCGTCGGCGAAAAGCGCTTCGATCGCCTTTCGCTCGTCTCTGGCAAGAGGCCAGAATCGCTTTCCCAGGGGAATCGCGGGATGCAGATCGTCGATGCGCTCACGCGCGAGATGCTGCCACGACCGGCGCACGGCTTCCTTCATCGTTACGTGAACGGGTTCAGGACGTTTGATGTCAATGACCTCACCTGCGAACGCCGATTCATATCCGGCAGCCAACGCCTCGATCATTCGCACGACGTTCAGGCCGGACAATGAGGACCCGCGCGCAGCCGTCGCCAGCGACAATCCCAGGCGGACGACGTCATGCACGGGATTGCCGATCACCGTCTGATCGAGGTCGCGAATCTGGATCTCCACTTTGCCTTTCGCATTGGCGATCGGCCCGAGATTGCCGGTGTGGCAGTCGCCGCAAATCCAGATCGCCGGGCCGTGAGGCAGCGAGTCTCCGTTCGCCTCGATCACCCACTCGTAAAATCGTTCTGTATTGCCCCTGACGTATGCGTGCGGCGAGCGCGCCATCTTGCAACGGCGCAGTTCGTTGAGAAGCGCCTGTCGGTCATCGGGCGCGGGCATCCGCTTGTTCG
>Ga0160440_100242_pt1 | contig 37543 bp, 36 predicted proteins | sample HID1971I_E1MG_FD_108277 | JGI IMG/M metagenome (GOLD analysis project Ga0160440, IMG submission 108277) | Enriched millipede-associated microbial communities from UW Madison campus, WI, USA - HID1971I_E1 MG | ecosystem: Host-associated > Arthropoda: Insects > Digestive system > Unclassified ... | reverse complement strand
CTGGAAGCCTGCCGCCTGCGTCTGCGGCCGATCCTGATGACCTCGTTCGCGTTCATCATGGGCGTGGTGCCGTTGGTATTGTCCAGCGGTGCCGGTGCCGAGATGCGCCATGCCATGGGTGTGGCGGTGTTCTCCGGGATGATCGGTGTGACCTTCTTCGGTCTGTTGCTGACACCAGTGTTCTACGTACTGATCCGGCGCTATGTGGAGCGCCAGGAAGCGCGCAAAGCGGCCAAGGCCTTGAAGCTGGAGACACAGCAATGAGTGTGAAAGTATTCCTGCCGAGCTTGCTGGTATTGGCGCTCGCCGCCTGTGCCGTAGGCCCGGATTACAAGACCCAACAGTTGGAGGCGGCCAATATCACGGCTGCAGCCGACAGCAAAAGCTATGACCATGCCAAGTACGAAGGCATCTGGTGGCAGCAATTCGACGACCCGACCCTCGACCAACTGGTGACCCAGTCACTGAGCGGTAACCGCGACCTACGCGTGGCCTTCGCCCGCCTGCGAGCGGCACGGGCGATCCGCGATGATGCCGCCAACGACATCATGCCGGTGGTCACCTCCCGCGCCAGCAGCGATGTGGGCAAGGGCCAGATTCCCGGGCAGACCACCAAGCGCGTCAACAGCGAGCGCTACGACCTGGGCCTGGACATGGCCTGGGAACTGGACTTGTTTGGACGCATCCGCCGTAACCTGGAAGCCAGCGACGCCGACCAGCAGGTGGCCGAAGCCGACCTGTACCAACTGCAAGTCACCATGATTGCCGAGTTGGTAGATGCCTACGGCCAGCTGCGCGGTGCGCAACTGCGTGAACGCATCGCCCTGGACAACCTGAAGAACCAGCAGGAATCGCGCACTATCACCGTCAGCCTGCGTGATGCCGGCGTCGGTGATCAGCTCGACGTGGAGCGTGCCGATGCGCGCCTGGCGGCGGTGGAAGCCAGCGTGCCGCAACTGCAGGCCGAACAAGTGCGCGAACGCAATCGCATCGCCACCCTCCTCGGCCAGCGCCCCGACAAGCTGAGCGTGGACCTGAGCCCCAAAGACCTGCCGGCGATTGCCAAGGCGTTGCCGATTGGCGACCCAGGGCAATTGCTGCAACGTCGCCCGGACATTCTCAGCGCCGAACGCAAGCTGGCCGCCGCCACTGCACGGATCGGCGTGGCCAAGGCCGACCTGTTCCCACGGGTCAGCCTCAGCGGCTTCCTCGGCTTCACCGCCGGGCGGGGCTCGCAGATCGGTTCGGCCGCGGCGAATGCCTGGTCCCTGGGCCCAAGCATTACCTGGGCCGCATTTGACCTGGGCAGTGTGCGTGCGCGTTTGCGCGGTGCGAATGCCGAAGCCGATGGCGCCTTGGCAACCTACGAACAGCAAGTGCTGCTGGCCCTGGAAGAATCCGAGAATGCCTTCAGCGATTACGGCAAGCGTCAACAACGCCTGGTCTCGCTGATCCGTCAAAGCGAATCCAGCCGCGCCGCCGCCGATCTCGCGGCGATCCGCTACCGCGAAGGCACCGTGGACTTCCTGGTATTGCTCGACGCCCAGCGCGAACGCCTGGCTGCCGAAGATTCCCAGGCCCAGGCCGAAGTGGATCTGTATCGCGGCATTGTGGCGATCTACAAGGCCTTGGGTGGTGGCTGGCAGCCAGATACGGTGGTGGCCAGCAGCAAGTGAGGTAAAGAGCTCCTTTGGTTGGTCGCATCCAGCCAATTTTTAGCCCCGTGGATCATTCGGTCACGGGGCTTTTTTTTGCCAGGACTTCCTAAAATATTGAAAGCTGTTTCTGTAAGACAATTAAGAAGTCCTTCGTAGGTAATTTCTTAGTACCGCGCTATATCTGGCTTCCAGGTTTAAATACTTCGGAAACAACTGTGCACTTCATGTAGGCAAGCGTTACACCCACGCTAAAGTAATTGGCACAAGCGTCGACAACCCAGTGTCACTTAACAATGGAGGAAGGCGACATGGCTATCATGTTGACTGCTGAGCAGATGACGTATACCAAGGCAACCAATGCTTACGTTATTAAAAACCCTGAGCAAATAACGAATGCATTCACGATCACTGAGGAGACCGTAGCAGCTGACACACTCAATCTTGGTGAAACAAAAAAAATCGCCGACCTGAAAGAGTATTTAAAGGACTTTGACATGACAGCCATAAGCTCGAATGAACTCAGAAAAGTAGCGCGACAATTATTCGACAATGAAATGATAGATATACATGCATATGTAATATTCGCCGAAGGCAACTTGGCGAGTGGTGCAGATGGTCGCCCTACAGACACAGACGTTAAATTCAACGCCATCGCTTTGCTTAATGAGCGGCTTGAGGACTACAATGATTTTCTTGAAAATAATCCTGCAGACGTGAAAGAAGATACTTTAAGGTGGCGGCGGGGGATGATAGATGCTAATCACGCGATAGGTGCATTGACCTACTTCGTCAATTCTTCCAGAAGTGATTTAAAGATTCATGAGCGAGCTTGAATTCCAAGTCGTTTGGCAGTGCGCTAAGGAGGATCTTAACGCACTGCCATTGCAGGCCTTCAGCGGCCGTATTTGGCTGTGCCTGAGTAGGATTTCACATCAGGGTCAGAATTGAACATAGCGACTCGATAGGTACCAAACGATCCAGAGTATGAAGCGCTGCTCCCAAAGCTTGTCGCAACAGATTGCCAAGAAACTCCCAACTGCTTTTGAATAATCAACTGTGGCGCCCTCCCTCCTCCCGTGGAAGCTGAGACATCAATAGTCGCACCCGCACATCCATTAGCGGAAGTTATTGTGAACGGGCCATACACAGTCGTTTCGACACCAGGTTGCAAAAGCCCGCTATAGTTATCACTTATATACAGACACAAGGCCGACACCTGAGCAGACAAAAGCATTAACGCGACACACGGCAACGCAATAAGACCTTTCATGATCTCACCTCAAATCAGTAAATAATGAATAAATACTCACTCGAAATATCGGATCTTTTATTTCCCCATAAGCGCACCTCACGGTAAGCAACGGCTGCCAGCACACGACACTCGATATCAACCCAGCAGATATCAAGCACCCACTAATGCAGGTAGGAACACGTTGCTTACGGTGCACGAAATCAAGCGCCAAAGATGCCAGCCGCTTCCTAAAACATAGAAGGACCGCTCTGTCATACCCAGATGAAGGAATAAGTGAGAAATGTCCTAGTCCTGCATAACAGCGGTTAGAACTGAATTGGCTCGTTCAAAATCAAACTCCGATAATGCTGCCTTATAAATCTGACTGAAGCACGTAAAACCTAACCTTATCGAGCTGAGAGGCACAAGGGCATTTCCTGCGACACCGATAGCGTTTGCCCACGCACGATAGTGAATTAGCCAAGCCTCGACGGAACCATTTCGAAAGTGACCGCCACCTATTACGTACTTGCATAGGACGCTGGCATGTAGGCTCTTCACCAGGACGGTTCACTAAGGAGTTACCATTGAATATTAACGCTACCCACTCTCCACCGCTCCCGCCGACCTATGACACGCCTGATATCCTAAATGACGATCAAACCACAGCTTCGGCCAAGAGCAGGCAAAAGCGTGGCGTCGCTGACACTGCTTACCTTTGGCCACAGGGCGCCACGATAAAAATAGGCATGGTTGGCACGACGCGAAAAGAAGAAGAATTGATCAGAGAAAACATTAAAAAATGGGCTCCCTATGTAAATCTAAACTTTGAATTCATCGCCGACCCCAAAGACGCAGATGTAAGAATTGAAGTCGATCCTTATAGCGACGAAGGGTATGCCTGGATAGGCACAGAAAATAAACTTCATCCAGACGCAAAGGCTCATGTCACCATCGGCACAAACGCCTCCCCGGAACACATAGCCGATACGGTCATGCATGAGTGGGGGCATGTGCTCGGCCTAAAGCATGAACATGAGCACCCATATAGAAACCTGGACGATCCTGATTTAGAAGACACGCCACCTCTTCCCGACGATGGCTCACTCACATTAAGTCCCTATGACAACGATTCAATAATGCACTACACCTTCGAGACTGACAGTGACGGAGAGTCGGTCTTTAGGCCGAAAACAATATCAGAAGAAGACAAGAAATTTGTAAGCACCCTTTATCCCCCCTTTACTAAGAAGCCCCCAAACCTTGCCAGCAACCATCCTTTGCAAAACCCAGCGACTTAACACTCGACGCCCATCGCTAACGTCGGGCAGACGCATGCACTGGTCGTCGGCAGCACGTAAAGAAAGGGTTGATTGGGCGCATCGAATCATTTTTTAGCCCCGAGGATGGGCTCTTGGCGACTGAGGAGTCCGTAGCCGCCGGCACACTCAAACTTGATGAAAAAAATTATCAATCTGAAGAGGTATCTTCTTCCAGAAGTAATTTAAAGCTCAATGCGCGAGCTTGAGCCCAAGGCGTTTTATCAGTGCGTTAAGGAGGATCTTGGCGCACTGTCTACACATCGGTTAGAGCCGACTCGGCTCGTTCAAGATCAAACTCCGATAGTGCCCGGGATTGGACCCTGACCACTTACGAAAAGCCTTGTAGAACGAACTCGCATCGGCAAACCCCAGCCGCGTGGCGATTTCGGCAAAGCTGATCTGCGGTTCCGCCAGCCACACAATCGCCAGTTCCTTGCGCACGCTGTCCTTTAGGCCCTGATAGGTCTGGCCTTCTTCCGCCAGGCGTCGACGCAATGTGGACGCGGAAATGCACAACGTAGCCGCAAGCCCGTCGGTTTCAGGCCAGGCGTCGGGAGGCATCTGCCGAAGGTTATGCTTGATGCGGGTAGCAAGGCTCTCGGGGTCGCGGTACTTGACCAGAATATTGGCCGGCGCATGGGCCAGGAAACGTTGGAGCTCCTGCGGGCTGCGCTTGATCGGCAGGTCCAGGCAGTCCGCAGAAAAGATCATGCGGGTACGGGGTCGATCAAAGCGCAGGTTATCGGAAAACATCACCTGGTAATCGTCACAGAAGTCCGGCTGCGCACAACGCAACTCGATGGCAAGGATTGGGATTCGACGCCCTGCCAGCCAACAGGCAACGCCGTGCACGATCATCCAGTAGGTGAAATAGGTGAACCCACGCTTGGGCTCCGGCTCGGGTTCGAGCAGGACGATCTCCGCCAGGCTCTGTTGGCGAACCAACTGCGCGGGCATGCGCTCGAACATCAGCGACAGAAACTCCAGGCCGGTCTCCAGGCCCGCAGCCAGGTTGGGTTGGGTCATGGCGGCGCGACACAGGAACGCCAGGCTGCCGGATTTGAGTTTGCGCGGGTCCATGCCAAAAAACTCATCGTCCGTGCGCCGCGCCAGCAAGCGCCACAGGCGCGCATAGGCCGTGGCCGCAACCCGGGCGCTTGGCTGCTCCAGTAATGCGGGATCAATCCCGACCTTGCTTAACGCCTCAACGGTGGCCGCCCCAGGCGCACAGCTCTGCAACAGGGCTTCACGCACGAGGTGGATGGAGATGGTGTCTTTTTCCGACATGAGCTGTTGGCCAATCCGACGGCTACTTCAGTGGCGTGCATCATAAAGGCGGTTGCGCTTCGCCACCACCGTTCAGCCCAGGTTCAGCAAAGGTCAATATTTCTTGTTTAGCAATGAGTATCATTATGTTACAACTTAGCTTCCTAACTAGTTACGCCCCGGTGCCCGATGCTCGTTCCGTTTTTAATCATGTTGCGCGAAGGCATTGAAGCTGCCTTGATCGTTGGCATCATCGCCAGCTACCTGCAGCAGACCGGCCGTGGCCAGTGGATGCCGGCGGTGTGGATCGGCGTATTCCTGGCCGCGGCCCTGGCGTTGCTGGTGGGCGGCGGTCTGGAATTGGTCAGTGCGGAATTTCCGCAAAAGCAGCAGGAATTGTTCGAAGGCATCGTCGGCCTGGTTGCCGTGGGCATCCTCAGCTCCATGGTGTTCTGGATGCGCAAGGTGGCGCGTTCGATCAAGCATACCTTGCACGAATCCCTTGACCATGCGCTGGCAGGCTCCAGGCACCAAGTGATCGCGTTGATCGCCATGGTGTTTTTCGCCGTGGCCCGCGAAGGCCTGGAGACGGTATTTTTCCTGTTGGCCGTGTTCCAGCAGAGCGAAGGCCCGGGCGCGCCGGTCGGTGCCCTGCTCGGCCTGATCCTGGCCATCGTCGTCGGTTTCCTGATCTATTCCGGCAGCATGCGGCTGAACCTCGGCGCGTTTTTCCGCTGGACCGGCCTGTTCATCCTCGTAGTGGCCGCCGGCATTCTCGCCAACTCGGTGCAGGCCCTGCACGAGGCCGGCGTGTGGAACCACTGGCAGACCGTGCTGTTCGATTTCAGCGCTGCGCTGCCGATGGACAGCCCGTTGGGCTCAGTACTGGCCGGCATGTTCGGCTACCAGGAGGCGCCGACGGTCAGCACCCTGGGTGCCTATGTAATTTACCTGGTGGTGGCGTTGGTGATGTTCTTCCTGCCCTCGCCCCCCGCCAAGCCCGTCGCCAAGACCTCTTCCGTTTCCAGCCAGTAAGGACCGTCCCTTGTCCAACCCAACCCCTCAATCGGCCCCTCCGTCCCGAGCCTTGCGCTGGGGCGTGGCCGGCTCAGTGGTGGTGATGATCGCCGCCGGTGGCCTGTTCTACTACGCCTCGCAACTGGCCGCTACCAAACGCCATGTCAACCACAATGAAATCGCGGTGACGATCCACGCCCACGCCTGTGAGCCCAACGCCCTTACCGTACCGGCCGGACGTGCGAGCTTTCGTATCATCAACCGCTCCGACCGTGCTGTGGAATGGGAAATCCTCGATGGCGTGCTGGTGGTCGAAGAGCGGGAAAATATCGCACCGGGCCTGAGCCAGGTGATCAACGCCAATCTGCAGCCCGGCGACTACGCGATCACCTGTGGCCTGCTGAGCAATCCCCGTGGCTCGCTGCACGTGACGCCGACCGCTGAATCCGACGCCCAGGCCAAGGCCAAGCCGTCAATGGTGGCGTTTATCGGTCCGCTGTCGGAGTTCCGTGTGTACCTGAGCGGCCAGGGCGGCGCCCTGATCAAGGCCGCAGCCGCCCTGCAACAGGCCATCGACGCCGGCGACCTGGCACAGGCACAGGCGCTGTATGCGCCGGCCCGTGAAGCCTATCAGCGCCTGGCGCCGGCAGCCCAGCGCCTGGCCGAGCTGGATAACGCCATCAACGCCCGCGCCGATTACTTTGAAAAACGCGAGCAGGATCCTGCGTTCAACGGCTTCCACCGCCTTGAATACAGCCTGTTCCAGCAACGCAGCCTCGATGGCCTGGCGCCTGTCGCTCAACGCTTGGTCGCCGACGTCACCACCCTCAAGCAACAGCTGCTGGCCCAGTCCCTGCCGCCGGAGCAATTGGTCAGCATTGTGGTGCGCAACCTCAACAGTCTGGCGGATGTACGCGCGGTCAGCGGTGAAGAGGAGCGCTACAGCCATATTGACCTGAATGGATTTGCCGCCAACCTGCAGGTCGCCCGCAAGGTGGTCGACCTGATGCGTCCATTGTTGACCAAGTCCGCCGCCGACCTGCTGCCCCACATCGACAGCGCGCTCACCGCCTTCGATGCCGAGCTCAATGGATTGAAGGTCGACAACCACTACGCCCGTTACGACAGCGTCACCGACGATCAGCGCAAGCAGATCGCCGACAAGGCCAAGGCACTGGCCGCCGCACTCGATGGAATCGACCCCGCCCTTGGCCTTTCCGGCCTGCAGTGAAGACGACCGCACTATGAGTGATACACCACAGTTTGATCTCCAACGCCGCCGCGTCCTGCTGGGCATGGCCGCCACTGGCGCGGCAATTGCCGGCAGCAGCTTGAGTTGCCCGGCCATGGCCGCAGCGGCCGAGCAGGTGACCAGCGCACCGCGCAGTGACAAGACCCATGACCGCCAGGCGTTTTTCGGCCAGCACCAAAGCGGCATCGTCACACCCCGCCCGGCCTGCGGCATGGTCGTGGCGTTCGATGTACTGGCCAGCGACCGTGAAGATCTGGAGCGGCTGTTCCGTACCTTGAACGAGCGCATCGCGTTCCTGATGAGCGGTGGCACCGTGCCCCAAGTCGATCCGAAATTGCCACCTACCGATTCCGGCATCCTCGGTCCGGTGGTGTCGCCGGATAACTTGACCATTACCGTGTCGGTGGGCGAATCATTGTTCGATGAGCGCTTCGGCCTCAGGGCGGTCAAACCCAAGCGCCTTAGTCGCATGGTCGGCTTTCCCAACGATGCGCTGGAACCGGCGCAATGCCACGGCGACCTGAGCCTGCAGTTCAGCTCAAATACGCCGGACACCAATATCCACGCTCTGCGCGACATCGTAAAGAACCTGCCCGACCTGCTGCTGGTGCGCTGGAAACAGGAAGGCAGCGTGCCGCCCCAGGCACCGGCCAAGCCCGGCGAGCCTGCGCAGAGTGCGCGCAATTTCCTGGGTTTTCGCGATGGTTCGGCCAACCCGGACTCCAACGATGCCAAGGCCATGGACCAGATCGTCTGGGTCCAACCCGGCAGCGACGAACCGGCCTGGGCCGCCCATGGCAGTTACCAGGCCGTGCGCATCATCCGTAACTTTGTCGAGCGTTGGGATCGCACCCCACTGCAAGAACAGGAAAGCATCATAGGCCGCGTCAAACCCACGGGCGCCCCCATGGATGGCCAGCATGAAACCCAGGTTCCGGACTACAGCAAAGACCCGGAAGGCAAGTTGACCAAGCTCGACGCCCATATCCGCCTGGCCAACCCGCGCACCCCGCAGACCCAGGCCAACCTGATCCTGCGCCGGCCCTTCAACTACTCCAACGGCGTCAACAAAAACGGTCAGCTGGACATGGGGTTGTTGTTCATCTGCTACCAGGCCGACCTGGAGAAAGGCTTTATCAGCGTGCAAACCCGGCTCAACGGCGAGCCCCTGGAGGAATACCTCAAGCCGGTGGGTGGCGGCTATTTCTTCACCTTGCCAGGCGTCACCGGGCCCAAGGATTTCCTTGGGCGCACGCTGCTCGCCGCAACGTCTTCCCAAACCACTGCCAAGACCTAAAACAAACCAGAGCGGAATGCCCCCATGAAGAAGTCGTCTATCGCGTTGTCGTTGTTAATGAGCCTTGCGCCGCTGGCTGCCTTCGCTGCTACCGCGCCGCTCGACCTGGTAGGCCCGGTATCGGACTACAAGATCTATGTCACCGAGGAAATCGGCGAACTGGTCACCCAGACCCAAGCGTTTACCAACGCCATCAATAAAGGTGACCTGGCCACCGCCAAGAAGCTCTATGCGCCGACCCGCGTGCACTATGAGGCCATCGAGCCGATCGCCGAGCTGTTCAGCGACCTCGACGCGTCCATCGATTCGCGTGTCGATGACCATGAAAAAGGTGTGACGGCCGAAGACTTCACCGGCTTTCACCGGATTGAATACGCGCTGTTCGCGCAGAACTCGACCCAGGGCCTGGAGGCACTGACCGCCAAGCTCAACACCGATGTGAATGATCTCCAGACCCGCGTCGACGGCTTGACCTTCCCGCCGGAAAAAGTCGTCGGCGGCGCCGCCGCGCTGCTGGAAGAAGTCGCCGCTACCAAGATCTCCGGCGAGGAAGATCGCTACAGCCATACCGACTTGTATGACTTCCAGGGCAACATCGATGGCGCGAAGAAAATCGTCGACCTGTTCCGTGGCCAGATCGGCCAGCAAGACCAGGCCTTCCTGGCCAAGGTCGACAAGAACTTCGCCACCGTCAACAAGATCCTGGCCAAGTACAAGACCCAGGATGGCGGCTTCGAGACCTACGACAAGGTCAAGGACAACGACCGCAAGGCGCTGGTCGGCCCGGTCAACACCCTGGCTGAAGACCTATCGATGCTGCGCGGCAAGTTGGGCTTGAACTAAGCGCTTCGCGCAAAAAAAAACACCCAGGTCCCGTTGAGGGGCCTGGGTGTTTTTTTACCCGTGGCTTATTCGGCTACAGGATGCGGTACAGCAAACGCTCGATGCGCACCCGGCTGACCCGGCGCAGGAACTTGCCCACCGCTGGCGGATAATCCACCAGCGTCTGCAACTGCTGGTAACCCTGGATACGCGTGGTGTGCTGGAAAATCTGCGTCAACTCGGTACGCCGCGGCGCCAGCCATTGGCCTTTGGGATCGTCGATCAACAAGCCGTTTTCCAGATCGAGGCGGAACGCCCGAGGGTTGAGGTTGTTGCCGGTAAGCAAAGTGTAGCGCTGGTCAACCCACAAGCCTTTGAGGTGGTAAGTGTTGTCGCCATCGTGCCACAGGTGCAGGTTCAACTGGCCGCTGTCGATCATTGGCTGGTGTCGCTTGGCAAAACGCCGCAGGCTGATCTCGTACAGGTACGGCAATGCCGCAATCACCTTGAACGGCTCGCTGGGCGGAATGTAGAAGTCGTTGGCGGTCTTGTCGCCGACCACGATGTCGATCTTCACCCCACGCGCCAAGGCGCGGTTGATCTCGCGGGTCACCGGCAATGGCAGGTTGAAGTAAGGCGTGCAGATGATCAGTTGCTGCTGGGCGCTGGCGATCAGCTCGAGGATCACCCGGCTCAGCGGGTTATTCTTGCCGACACCGAGCAACGGGCTGACTGACAGGTGGCCGTTGGGCAACTGCCCTGCCGTGGTGTCATAGGCCGCATGCTTGAGGCGGCTGCGCAGGTCGCCGATGTCATTGCGCAGGCTGCGGGTGGTGGGCGGGTTCGGCAGGTCCAGGCGATGCACCGCCTTGGACGCGACCAGGCCATGTTCCACCAGGTGCTGCATCGAATCGGCCAGGGCCTGGCTGTGGATCAGGTGGTAACGGTCGAAGCGGTATTTGTCGAACTTGTGCAGGTACACATTGTTCAGGCTGGCACCGCTGTACACCACGCTGTCATCAATGACAAAGCCCTTGAGGTGCAACACGCCGAACAGCTCGCGGGTTTGCACTGGCACGCCATACACCGGCACTTCGCTGGCGTGGCTTTGCGTCATCGCCTGGTACCAGGCGCTGTTGCCCGGTTGCTTGCCGGCGCCGATCAACCCGCGCTGGGCCCGCAGCCAGTCAACCATCACCACGATATCCAATTCGGGTCTTGCAGCCTTGGCAGCGTGCAGGGCGTCGTAGATTTCCTGCCCCGCTTCGTCCTGTTGCAAGTACAGCGCAACAATGTAGATACGCCGCGTGGCCTGGGCGATTTTCTCCAGCAGGCAGCGACGATACGCGTCAGCGCTGGGCAGCACCTCGATGGCCTCGGGGGACAATGGAAAACCGCGCAGCTTGGGCAACAGGGAACGTTTGAAGAACGTCGGCATAGGGCTCGCAATGGGTCGAATCCGAAGAGGCCCCGAGCTTACACCATGGGGCGGCTCAGGTCTCGTCATCGACAAATGAAAAACGCCGCTTGACCATGAAGAACGATCGTTCTACTTTGTTCGGCATGAATGATATAGCCAGCAGTGAAACCCGCGACATTATCCTCGACGTGACCGAGAAGTTGATCTATCGGCATGGCATTGCCGCCACCGGCATGGACTTGCTGGTGAAAACCGCCGGCGTGTCGAGAAAAAGCATCTATCGCTACTTCGCCAACAAGGACGAGTTGGTGATTGCCGCCCTGCAACGCCGCGACGAGCGCTGGATGCAATGGTTGCGCGACGAAGTAGAGCGTAGTGAAGGCAGCGGCGAGCGCCTGCTGGCGCTGTTCGACGCCCTCAGGCGCTGGTTCGGCTCGGCGGACTTCCGTGGCTGCGCCTTTATCAATACCAGTGGTGAAACCGGCAACGCGCAAGACCCGGTTCGCCTGCTGGCCAAAGCGCATAAACAAAAACTGTTCGAGTACGCACTTGAGCTGTGCCAAGCACATGGCACCCCCGACCCGGAACGGCAGGCCGCGCAACTGCTGATCCTGATCGATGGCGCCATTACCGTTGCCCTGGTCATGGGCGATTCAACAGCTGCCGATAATGCGCAATGCATGGCGCGAACGTTATTGCAACTTTGAACCCCACTGGCCAGGCAACTTTCGATCTAACTTAATTGTATTCAGGAGCCGCCCAATGTCAGCACAAACAGAAGTCCGTCCGCCCCTGCCGCCGTTTACCCGCGAGTCGGCCATTGAAAAAGTCCGCTTGGCCGAAGACGGCTGGAACTCCCGCGACCCGCAGCGCGTGTCCCTGGCCTACACCCTGGACACGCAGTGGCGTAACCGCGCTGAATTTGCCCACAGCCGCGAAGAAGCCAAGCAGTTCCTGGCGCGCAAATGGGCCAAGGAGCTGGATTACCGATTGATCAAGGAACTGTGGGCGTTCACCGGCAACCGCATTGCCGTGCGCTATGCCTATGAATGGCACGATGACTCGGGCAACTGGTTCCGTTCCTACGGCAATGAAAACTGGGAGTTCGATGAGAACGGCCTGATGGCCAACCGCTTTGCCTGCATCAACGACAGGCCTATCCAGGAAAGCGAACGCAAGTTCCACTGGCCGCTGGGTCGTCGCCCGGATGATCATCCGGGGTTGTCGGACTTGGGCCTGTAACACTCCCGTTCTGCAACCAGGTGAGATTCAAATGTGGGAGGGGGCTTGCCCTCTCCCACACGAGCGTAATCAGTCCTGATTGAGCCCGACCCGATACAGCACGCCATCATCTTCATCGGTCAGCACATACAGAAAGCCATCCGGCCCCTGCCGCACGTCGCGAATCCGCGCTTTCAACTCGCCCAGCAAGCGTTCCTCATGAACTACTTTGTCGCCATCGAACTGCAACCGAATCAGTTCCTGGCTGACCAGCGCGCCAATAAACACGTTGTGCTGCCAGGCCTTGAAGCGGTCGGCATCATAGAACGCCATGCCGCTGATGCCCGGGGACTTCTCCCACACATGGTGCGGCGCCACAGTGCCTTCCACCGTCTTGCCCTTGGCTTCGGGAATAGGCAGCAGGGAATAGTTGATGCCATGGGTCGCCAGCGGCCAGCCATAATTCTTGCCACGTTCGATGATATTGACTTCATCACCGCCACGGGGGCCGTGTTCGTTTTCCCAGATCGTGCCGCTCCACGGGTTCAGCGCCAGGCCTTGGGGGTTGCGCTGGCCGTAGGACCAGATCTCGGGACGTACACCGGGCTGGCCGACGAAGGGATTGTCATCGGGTACGCGGCCATCCGGATAGATGCGCACGACCTTACCCTGCAATTTATCCAGATCCTGGGCCGTCGGGCGGTCGTTGTTCTCTCCCAGGGTCACGAACAGGTAGCCGTCACGGTCAAACGCCAGCCGCGAACCAAAATGATTGCCGGTGGACAGCTTGGGCTCCTGGCGCAAGATGACCTTGAAATCCTTCAGGCCGCTCAAGTCGTCAGCCAGACGCCCGCGCCCTACGGCGGTTCCGGCTTTACCGCCTTCACCGCCCCCTTCGGCGTAAGACAGGTAGACCATACGGTCCTGCTTGAAGTCCGGCGACAGCACCACATCGAGCAAGCCGCCCTGCCCTTTGGCCCATACCTGCGGCACGCCCGTCAATGGCGCGGAAAGCTTGCCGTCCGGGCTGACAAAGCGCAGGTGCCCGGGACGCTCGGTCACCAGGAAACCTTGCTGGTCTGGCAGGAACGCCAGCGCCCACGGGTGGTCCAGGCCCTTGGCGATCGGCGCGGCGGTGACGCTGCCTTGCTCACTGGGAAATTGCTGGCTATCGGCGGCGTGTACCGCGCTCAACGGCAGAAGCACGGTGGCGCACAATGCGGCCAACAGGGTTTTGCGTAGCAACATAAGACGAGTCCTTAGCGGCGATTGCCGTTGGCATCATAGGTGGGCGCTTTGGGTTCGGTGGCCGGACGGCTCGGGGCCGCTTCCTGCCTCGGATAACGGTTGCCGATGCCGCCGTTTTCCACAGTCGGTCGGGGGCTGGTCGGGGTAGTCTGGATTCCACGAACAGCCGGCGCATTGGGCTGGGTGCCCTGCATACTGTTGGGGTTGGCGCGATGAATCGGGCTGTTATTGGTGTCGTAACGGCCCGGCAGGTTTTGCGCCTGGGCCAATGGCGCCAGGGCCAGACCCAGCGCGAGTACTGCAAGATGACGTACACAACGGTTCATGACCAAACCTCTCTATGCCGAGTACTACCTGCGTTCGATAACACGCTACCCCGAGGGTTCGCGTTGTGACACTAAATAGTTTCTCATCAGGTGTAACACGATCTGTCCGAGCATCTGCTCGTCGAAACTTTTGTCCTGGCCCATGAGTCACCAGAACACAGTCTCTTCGTTAAGGAGTTGCATCTATGCCGCGGGCAATCTGGAAAGGCGCCATCAGTTTCGGCTTGGTTCACATCCCGGTATCGCTGGTCTCGGCCACGTCATCCCAGGGTGTCGATTTCGACTGGCTGGACAAGCGCAGCATGGACCCGGTGGGCTATAAGCGCATCAACAAGACCACCGGCAAGGACGTCACCAAGGAGAATATCGTCAAGGGCGTCGCCTATGAAAAAGGTCGCTACGTGGTGCTCAGCGAAGATGAAATTCGCTCGGCCCACCCCAAGTCGACACAGACTATCGAGATCATCGCCTTCGTCGCCAGCGACCAGATCCCGCTGCAAAACATCGACACGCCGTATTTCCTGGCCCCGGACAAACGCGGCGGCAAGGTCTATGCGCTGCTGCGTGAAACCCTGAAGAAAACCGGCAAGGTCGCCCTGGCCAATGTCGTGCTGCACACCAAACAGCACCTGGCCGCGTTGATGCCGTTGGAGTCGGCCCTGGTGCTGGTGATGTTGCGCTGGCCTGCCGAAGTGCGCAGCCTGGATGAGCTGGAACTGGGCAGCGATGTGACCAAGCCGACTTTGGCCAAGGGCGAACTGGACATGGCCAAGCGCCTGGTGGAAGACATGAGCGCCGACTGGCAGCCCGATGAGTACCGCGACAGTTTCCAGGACAAGATCATGGCGCTGGTGGCGAAGAAGGCCAAGGCTGGCAAGATCGAAGATGTAGAAACGGCCGAGGGCAGCGAAGAGCGCAAATCTGCCGACGTAATCGACCTGACGGAATTGCTCAAGCGTAGTCTGGCGGGCAAACCGGCAGCCAAGAAGCCCGCCGCAAAAAAGTCCAGTAAAAAAGCCTCTTGAGTCCGCCATCGGTTGGAGAATGACATGGCAAAGCCCCTGAGCGAGTACAACCGCAAACGCGATTTTGAGATCACCGCCGAACCGGCCGGCAGTTCACCAGCCACAAAGCGCAAAACCTCGGCCCTGAGTTTTGTAATCCAGAAGCATGATGCGCGCAATCTGCACTATGACTTTCGCTTGGAGCTCGACGGTGTGCTGTTGAGCTGGGCCGTGCCCAAGGGCCCGAGCCTGGATCCGACCCAGAAGCGCCTGGCGGTGCATGTCGAGGACCATCCCCTGAGCTACGGCAGTTTCGAGGGCAGCATTCCCGCCGGCCAATACGGCGCCGGGGATGTAATCGTGTGGGACCGTGGCTTATGGCAACCCCATGATGATCCGCACAAGGCCTACGCAGCCGGCAAACTCAAGTTCACTCTGGTTGGTGAGAAACTCTCGGGGGACTGGGCCCTGGTGCGCACCCGGCTCAAAGGCAGCGGCGACAAGGAGCAATGGTTGCTGATCAAGGAAAAAGACCAGCAGGCCCGCCCGGCGGCCGACTACGATATCGTCCGGGCCCAGCCCGACAGTGTGCTCAGCGACGCCTCGGTGGGCAAAGTCAAGGCCGCCAGCAAAACCAGGAAAGCTGCAAAACCCAAGAAAGCAACCTCCGCCCTTCCAGACCAGTTCTCCCCGCAACTGGCAACCCTGGTCGACCGCGCCCCTGCTGGCGACTGGCTGTACGAGATCAAATTCGACGGCTACCGCATGCTGGCACGTATCCGCGACGGTGAGGTGCGCCTGTTTACCCGCAACGGCAACGATTGGACCGAGCGCTTGCCCCGCCAGGTGAAAGCGTTGGAGGCGCTCAAGCTCAAGGACAGTTGGCTGGACGGTGAAGTCGTCAGTCTCAACGCCGACGGTCTGCCGGATTTCCAGGCGCTGCAGAATGCCTTCGATATTGGCCGCAGCCTGGATATCGTCTATTACCTGTTCGATGCGCCCTTCCTCGATGGGCAAGACCTGCGCAACGTGGCGGTAGAAGAACGCCGGGCCGCCCTCAAGTCGGCGCTTTCCGGCAGCCGTAGCAAGCTGCTGCGCTTCTCCGAAGCTTTCGCCGCCAACCAGCGCGATATCTTCGAAAGTGCCTGTGACCTGGCCCTCGAAGGTGTGATCGGCAAGCGCGCCGGCAGCCTCTACGTATCAAGCCGCAGCGCCGACTGGATCAAGCTCAAATGCCGCTTGCGCCAGGAGTTCGTGATTGTCGGCTACACCCGCCCGCAAGGTTCGCGCAGTGGGTTTGGCGCACTGTTGCTGGCGGTCAACGACGACAACGGGCTGGTTTACGCCGGGCGTGTAGGCACCGGCTTTGATCAGGCGGCGCTGAAGAGCATCTACGCCAAACTCACCGCCCTTGAACGCAAAACCTCGCCACTGGAAAAGCCACTGACCAGCGCTCAGGCCCGAGGCGTGCATTGGGTTGAGCCGACGCTGGTGGGCGAAGTGCAATTTACTGAGTGGACCCGTGAGGGTGTGGTGCGCCAGGCGGCGTTTCTCGGTTTACGCACGGATAAGCCCGCCGCACAGATCATCCATGAACAACCACGCACGGCAAAATTCCTGGAGAAGCCCAAGAAGCCCAAGGCAAAAACCACCGAGAGTGGGGTGAAAGTCACCCACCCCGAGCGCGTCATCGACACACAAAGCGGCACGCAGAAACAGCAACTGGCACAGTTCTATGCCGGCATCAGCCAATGGATCTTGCCATTCCTGCGCAGCCGGCCCGTGTCGCTGCTCAGGGCACCAGAAGGCATTGAGGGCGAACAGTTCTTTCAGAAGCACTCCGAGCGCATGGCCATTCCCCACATCAAGCAACTTGACCAGGCGCTGGACCCTGGCCACGCGCGCCTGATGGAAATCGACAGCCAGGACGCGTTGGTCGGCGCTGTGCAAATGGGCACCGTCGAGTTGCATACCTGGGGCGCCACGACGGACAAGATTGAAACCCCTGACCTGTTCGTGCTGGACCTCGACCCGGATCCGGCCTTGCCGTGGAAAGCCATGCTGGAGGCGGCACAGTTGACCTTGTCGGTACTCGATGAACTGGGTTTGCAAGCCTTCGTCAAGACCAGCGGCGGCAAAGGCCTGCACCTGATTGTGCCGCTGGCCCGGCGCGATGGCTGGGACACCGTGAAAGCATTCGCCAAGGCAATGGCCCAGTTCATGACCCAGCAGCTGCCGGAGCGTTTCACCGCCACCAGCGGCCCAAAAAACCGCGTGGGCAAGATCTTTATCGATTACCTGCGCAACGCCCGCGGCGCCAGTACCGTGGCAGCTTATTCCGTGCGGGCGCGGCCGGGCTTGCCGGTGTCGGTGCCGGTCAGTCGGGATGAATTGAAAGACTTGCGTGGCGCCCAGCAGTGGACGGTGGCGAACCTGCACGAGCGGCTGCAGGGTCTGAAGGAGGATCCGTGGGCCGGCTACGCCAATCGACAGAAGATCAGCAAAAAGATGTGGGACAGGCTGGGCGCGAAGCCACCGCAGTGATTCGCGCCCTACCAAGTTCAGATAAGAATGAAGATCAGCGCCAAGCCGGCAAAGATCGCCCATTTTTCCAGGTAGTAACGTGTGCGGTTACGCTTCTTGAGTTCTTTGCCGCGCAGGCGGATCTTGTACAGGCGGGTAAAGGCACGGTTCAGGCCACCGGTCTTGTCACCCTCGTCATTGGGCGAACCCGCCGCCGCCATCACGTTGCGACTGAACCAGCGGTTGAACGCCGCCGCCCAGCGGTATTTCATCGGGCGTTCGATATCGCAGAACAGGATGATGCGGTTCTGCGCGGTGGTATTTTCCGCATAGTGGATGTAGGTCTCATCGAACATCACCGGCTCGCCGTCGCGCCAGTAATAACTCTCGCCATCCACATTGATGTAGCAGCCCGGGTCGTTGGGCGTATCCAGCCCCAAGTGGTAGCGATAGGAGCCTGCGTACGGGTCACGGTGGCGCACCAGCTTGGAGCCTGGCGGCAGCTCGGCGAACATGGCGGCCTTGATCGAGCCGATGCTTTGCACCAACTCGGTGGTGCGTGGGCATAGCTTCATCGCCGAGGGGTGGCTGTCGCCGTACCACTTGAGATAGAAGCGTTTCCAGCCCGACTTGAAGAACGAGTTGAAACCCACGTCGTTGTACTGGTCCGAACGCTTGATCTCCCCTGCCCTCATCAGGTTCTGGCCTTCCTGGCGGATTTGCTCCCAATGTTCCTGCAAAGGGCTCAGCTCCGGAAAGTCGCTGGGTGAGAGATAGGGGCGGCTTGGCTGCTTGGAGAACAGGTACAGAAAGCAGTTGACCGGCGCCAGGAACGTCGAGTGATCGCTAAGCTGGCGCCCCAGCTTGTGCCGCACCCGGCCGCGCAGGTGTACATACGCAATGGAGGCAACGTAGAGAGCAACAATGATGAGTTTCAAGGGATTCGTCACAAGTCAGGGAGAGAACAGGCTGCACCTGCGGGCCCACAACGGCCGAGGATGATAAGCAGCACCTGAAATCACAATTCACATACAGGCGGCACGACCGGTCGGGCAACCCCTCGGCGTGGAACCACTGGCCGTTATTTAGCCACACTTTGTAACCAAAGGTTAACTAAGAATTGTGAAAACCTGTCCACTGATTGTGCTGGGGGTATGAGCAGGCGGGCCTTTGCGCCCGCCTGTTTCTGGGCAGTCACAATTACAAGGACTCGTCTTTACCCTCGCGACGGGCAAAACTGCTATCACCCAATGCCGTATAAGGTAACGCCTGGCTACGGCTACGGATGAAGTAGCGGATCAGCGCGATCATCAGGCCAAGCAGCATGCCACCGACCAGACTCAAGGCGATCACCAGCGGTTTTTTCGGCTTGACCGGCGATAAAGGTTCCTGGGCACGGCGGTCGATCGTCACCAGCTTCAGATTGCTCATGTCAATGTTCAAGCCGCGCAACCTGGCGACTTCAGCGCGAAGCGGCTCTACGTCCTGCAGGAAGATGTCTTCATTGCCCCGCTTGCGCAACACCTCGACCTCGCGGTTGCTTTCCAGCAGTTGCAACTCCTTGCCGATCTCGGCAATGCGCGGGTTGGTGAAATCATCGCTGGTACGCTGTTGCAATGCGGCGCGTTCGGCCTCCAATGCTTCAGTGCCCATGAAATACAGCGGGATCTTCTGATTGTTCACCTCGGTGCGCATGACCTGGCCCGAACTGCGCGTGGCGTCGGCCATGGAGGACGGCGTGGTCGGTGTGCGGATACCCATGGACTTGGCAATGCTGATGGCTTCCGCCAGCTCGGCCAGGCGATTGGTGCGCTCCATCTTCATCTGCAGGCGCAGCGCGCTGAGTTCGTCCTGTAGCTGGGCGCGCTTGAGACGGTCAGCCTCAAGCAGCTTGGCAATCTTGGACTCCTTGTCGGTATCGTAGTTGGAGCGGGCGGCGTCGATCTTGCCCTTGAGCTCGGTCAAGCGGTTATTGACGATGACCTTGAGATCGGCACCGACTTGCTGGCGTTCCGCGGCAATGGCGTAGTCCACAAAACCGTTGAGGATCGCGACGCCATCGACGTCGGCCGGGTATTGCAGCTCCAGGCGGATATAGTTGCTCAGCGAATCGGATTTCTTCGGGTCGGGCAGGATCAGATTGACGGAATTGCGGTTGAACTCCTCAAAGCTCTGCTCAAGGCTTTGTCCCGGTTTTTTGAACGCCTTGAACAACTCTTCATGGTCCTTGAAGAAGCCTAGACGGGCCTCGTAGGAATCCAACTGGGCGCCTACCTTCAGCAACGCATCAGCGGGAGGCAACTTATAAACTTCCGAACGGTTCAAGGCATCCAGTTCGTTGATTGCCGCAGGTCGCAGCACACTGCTGACTTCATACGTCTTGGGCGCCAGGAAGGCATACCCCGCACCTAATACACCTGCCAAAAGCGTACAACCGATGACGAGCTTCTTTTGCCGCCAAATGGCGTGAAACAGTTCAAACAGATCAATTTCATCAGACGCTGCGGAAGGCGGGAGTGGGGAAGTTCGATTCAAAATAAGAACACCTTAAAATAATACTAAAAGGCCATCATTCTCAGAAGTCCGAATGACTTCAAAAATCAGAGACAACGCCCTGGCTGCGGCGGACCAATGGCGATCTGACCACTTAGTCCGCTGAAATATCCCACAGCTTGGAGGATTATTTCGGTTTTATATCGATGAGTAGTCCAAATGAAACAGCCATGTCGGACTAACCTCAATACCATCGTAGTCAATACAACATGAAAATGCTGTCAAATACCTGTCTTATAAAGAAAAAAATCAGCGTCCCCGCTTTGTGGCCTCACCCTCGGTACAATTGAATACGTCTTGGATCATCAATAAGGAATTTGCATGTCACCTCTGTCAACCGCTGACTTTCACGCTCTTCAAGGTGCCTGGGAACAAACGGCCCTCGAAGACGGTGGCGTACTCAACCCCGACGACGCTCACAGTGCGCCGGGTGCTATCACGACTATCAACGCAGACCGCTTCGAAGTTGTTACGGTAACCGGCGATATATTGCTGGCTGGCCGGTTTGCGCTGGACGCCGATACCGCGCCCAAGAGCATCACTTGGATTGACGCCATCGGCGATGATGCAGGCAAGCGGTTACCCGCCAGTTACCGGCTCGAAGGCGACGATTTTGTATTTATTGCCGCGGACGAAGGCATGCCCAGGCCAACGGTATTCAGCACCGGCCCTGGGCAAACCATGCGCACCTTCGTGCGGCGGCGGTAATCGACGCGTTTATCCGATTCGATCACGGTATTTTCACGAGACCTTCACTTTCCGCCCGTTAGAGTCGGGCCTACCTACTCCAGTGAATCACTTGGCCCGCCTCTCCTCGCGGGCTTTTTTTTGCGTGAGCCAAACGCTGTCATTCGACCGGCTTGGTGGCCGTGAGGGTAAAGCACAGGGGCAATTGCGCTGCCTGATGTTCATATTGATCGTAGAGTTCTTCCCGATTGGAGTGCGGGTATTCCCGCAAATGACCAATCTGCATGTGCGCAGCGATTGCCCCGCTGACCACGTTGCCCAGGGTGTGCACATACCAATAGGATGTCGGTCCGGCCAGTTCGCCCTGCCCTTCATAGACAATGGATTCCTGCAGCACAAAAGGCTCACGCTGGAAGTAAGAGCTGGCAGGCAGCAACGGGTTGGCCGCCCGCGGGTCGAACACCTCAAGGAAGGGATGGGTTTCGTACATCACCAGCGTGCCGCCAGGTCTCAGCACACGGGCGACATGCTGCATGAACAACGCCACATCCGGCATCCAGCCCAGTACACCAATGGTCACCAGGGCGATATCGAATTGCGCGTGCAAGCGCTCCGGCAAAGCGTGGATGTCACTCTCTATGAACTCGGGGCTATGGGGCGAGACTGCAGCCAGTTCCCGCGCCTGCCCAAGAAACGCCCCGGATTGGTCGATCCCCACCACCGAACGCGCGCCCAGGCTATACAACGACAGGCTTTCGCGCCCGTTGTTACAACCCAGTTGCACCACATCCTTGCCCGCCACACCGACCTCTTGCAGCACCGCGGTAATGGTGGGATCAAGGCAGGAGAAATCAGGCTTGGCGACCTGGCCCAGTAGCGTCGACCAGGTCGCGGTGTCTTTGTGCAGCCGGGCAGACTCATCCCAGGCGTTCTTGTTGCTGGCAATCGCCTCTTGCGCTGAGGGCATGTCCATTGCTTCTCCAGAAAGTCAGTACCGCGGGCTTGGGAAAGTAAGACAAATACCTGCAGGATGAAACCCTCGGCTTCGGCGAAACTTATCGTCGAGCTTGCAGGTCATTACCCCAACGTGTGTTCGGCCCCCGGACGCCGCTCTCGAAGAACGCACCGTGGCCCCTCCCTCAGACCTGCGCATTGCCTTATCCCTGGACAGCCTGAACTTCTTCCTCGCGGATGTGCGCGACGGTCTCGGGCCGTACCTGGCGATTTACCTGCTGGCGGTCCATAAATGGGACCCCGCCAGTATCGGCGTGGTCATGACCCTGGCTGGCATCGCCGCGTTGATCACCCAGGGCCCGGCGGGGGCGTTGATCGACCGAACGCGCAGCAAGCGTGCAGTGATTGCCATCGCCGCGCTGCTGGTGACCGCCAGTTGCCTGCTGCTGCCCTTCGTCAGTTCATTTGGCTGGGTGGCGCTGACCCAAGCCGCCAGCGCCGTAGCCGCCTCTGTATTTGCCCCGGCCATTTGCGCCATCTCCCTTGGCATCACCGGCCCCCGTGCCTTTACATCACGCACCGGGCGCAACGAAACCTTTAACCACGCAGGCAACGCCGTGGCCGCATTGCTGGCCGGAGGCCTGGCGTATCTGTATGGGCCAGTGGTGGTGTTCTACCTGATGGCGTTTATGGCAGTGGCCAGTGTCATCGCCGTGAGTTGCGTGCCGGCCAAGGCGATTGATCATGAGGTAGCCCGCGGCTTCGACCCCGCCCATCACAACGACCATGAGCAGCCCTCGGGCCTGAAAGTCCTGCTGGCCAACCGCCCGCTGCTGCTGTTCGCCGTCTGCTGCGCGCTGTTTCACCTTGCCAATGCCGCGATGCTGCCACTGGTCAGCCAGAAGTTGGCGCAGATCAACCTGCAGATGGCGACACCGCTGACCTCAGCCTGCATCGTCGCTGCGCAGTTGGTGATGGTGCCGATGGCCTGGCTGGTAGGGCTCAAGGCCGATGTATGGGGGCGCAAGCCACTGTTACTGGCTGGCTTTTTGATCCTGCCGCTGCGCGGCTTGCTCTATACCCTGTCCAGCGACCCCTATTGGCTGGTAGCAGTGCAAATGCTCGATGGCATCGGTGCCGGTATTTTCGGCGCGCTGTTCCCTGTCATCGTCAAGGACCTGACCCAAGGCACCGGGCGCTTCAACGTCAGCCTGGGCGCCCTCTCCACCGTGTTCGGCCTGGGCGCGGCGCTGAGCAACAGCCTGGCCGGTTTCGTAGTGCAGCAGGCTGGCTACAACGCGGCTTTCCTGACGCTGGCCGGCGTGGCAGGCATTGCGTTGCTGCTGTTATGGCTGGCCGTGCCGGAGACGTTGGCGAAACCATCCTTCGCTCGCCATACAACTGTTGCCTGACATATGCGACAATGCGCGCCAAATTCCAACACACATCCAAAATTTTTCGCTCAGCGACCGGGTTTCGCGCCTTGATGTCGCTGTTGACGCATGCCTGAAGGCACCTGCCGTCACGCTCGCAACCCATTGATAGGTAAAGTAATTGATCTCCACAGCTAACATCACCATGCGGTATGAAACGCATAATGGTGATTACTGGTGATCAGTGTCTACTGGGCCAAGTCGTCATGAGTAAGCAACAATAACGCCCGGAAATGCACCCGTTGGTTCCAATACTGGTCCCAACGGGTAAATTCAAGCTCATGCCGAAACTGCATAACCCCTCCTCCGGCGTCCTGCCGACCTATCTCCCCACTCAATAATTTGCCTGCTACGCTGTTCGCTTCACGGAGGAACAACGATGCCGAACTCAGACCTAATCCCTTCCCTGCTTTCCAAACTCTACGAAAACCAACTTGCCCTCGAGGCGTCCATCCTGGAGCTGTCAAATTGGGTTGAGCAACGTGGCTCCGCCGAGGTGGCAGAAAACGTGCGAGGCGCCCTTTTCACAATCGGACACAACGAAGAGTTCATCAAAATGACTCTCGCCGTGCTGATGGAATCGGAATAGTCGGAAGCCCCCTACAGCTCGTCGGCTCAAATCGCGCCACGGCCAAACCTCGACTACTGTACGCACATACAGTATTTGAGATTCACGCTATGAACGTAGACATGGACACCGATGATTGGCTCGGCTGCCCCACTCCGCTGGATATGTACCAGCATCAGTGCTCAATCCTCGTAGATGAACTGGCGGAGACAGAGCGCATGTTGAGTCGAGCACGGGCGAACATCACTGGCCTGGTCCAGATGAATGACCTGCTCATGACAGGCAAGGCCGAGGCCGAAGGAAAGCTTGCCGATGCGCTGGATAAGATAAGTCTGCTGGAACAGCAGCAGTCGTTTGGTTCGGTGCAAAGCGTGAAGATCGTTACCGAGCAGAGGGACTATCTATTCAGGGAGAATCAGCGGCTGCTGGCAGAGTTAAAAGCTCTGCATGAGCTTCACCCAAGCTCATCTGCGTAGGCTGCTACGGCTTCCTCGGTAAGCTCCCGCCACTCGTTATCATCAATTAGGCCCTGCTGCTTCAAGTCATCCGCCAGGGCCAGCCGCGTCTCGTAGCGCTCCTCAGGTGTGACCGATATGAATGCGGGATCATTGCGCAGCGCAAACCACGCCTCCATTGCGGTGACTTGTTCAATGTTGATCGCCATGAAGAATGCCTCGGGCCAGTGTCTACAGTGTAGAGATTGGCCGGGTACCGGCTGTTCATTGGCGCCGACGAGCGGAGATGCTTATGTGCGGACGACTATCACAGTACAGCGGCATCCATGACTTCGTTGCAGCACTGAGCATGCCAAACGCTCTGGCGAACTCCTTGGGTGATCAGCCAATTGAGCGGTACAACGTGGCACCCACGACCGCGGTTGCGCTGCTGCACCTGCAGGGCGAACTGCTACACGTAGACCCGGTGCGTTGGGGATGGAGGCCGCACTGGGCCAAGGATCGCGCTGCGCCGATCAACGCACGCGTAGAGAAAGTGGCTCATGGTCCGTTCTTCCGGGCGATCTGGCCTCACCGTGCAATAACGCCGATCAATAACTGGTTTGAATGGGTCGACGAAGGCGGACCGAAGAAGCAGCCCTACCTGATCCGCCGGCGGGATGGTGCACCGATATTCTGTGCCGCCATCGGCCAGTTACCGGATTCCGACGAAGGACCGGACGAGCATGACGGCTTCGTGATCATCACCGCCGACAGCGCCGGGGGAATGGTGGACATTCACGACCGCCGACCCGTGGTGCTGACACCAGACCTGGCCCGGGAATGGCTGGATCCAGCCACGCCCAAGGAGCGTGCCGAGCAGATGGTGCTTCACCAGGGTGAACCCTCCGAGGTGTTCGAGTGGTTCAAGGTCGACACAGCCGTGGGCAACGTGAGAAACAAAGGCCCTGAATTGATCAGGCCGATCAGCGCGTAATAGCCCTGACGTACGCCTGGCACGCACGCAGCGCGATTATGGCGTTATCCCCGTCATCGGTGGTGGCGATAATTCGTTGCGCATGCGCTGGGTCAAGTTGGGCTCGACGGGCTGCATGAACCACGCCGACGGCGCCGGGGGTGGTAGGCACGTTGCAGCCACTGGCTGGATCCTCGGCAAGGAGGACTGACAGCCGGACATCAGCAGTAGCAAGCTGGTCACGCAGGCGAGCCTGGTTGCGTTGGGCATCGGATAATTCCTTGGAGTGTTGTTGGTCCTGGCCGGCGAGCTGCTGCTCCAGGGCCAGGCGCTTGCCTTGCTCGGCCCGTGCCTGGGCGGCCGCCGAATTGCTGATCGCGGCCAGGTCTTTCTCGAACTGCCCGGCCTGCTCAGCCAGCCTCTCGCCCATGCGCCAGTCTTGCACCTGCCACGCACCACCAAACCCGATGGCCATCGCCAGCAGGATCGCGCCAAGGATTTGCCCGGGCATCATCACGGCACATCCTTGAAGAACACATGGTGACCCAGGCGCAGTGTCTGCTTGGCCTTCGCCGCCCAGGCCGGCGCCTTTGGCATCGTGGTCGCGTAGTAGTGCGTGGCCCCGCCAGTTGGATCTGGAACTGCGCCCGACATCACCTGGTCAGCCGCACGCTGGGCCTGGGCGAACTGGGCCGCTGGGATCTGCTTGGCACCGCTCAGGTAGGCGTAGTTCGGGTCGTTCTGGTTCCAGCAGCTGAACTGCCAGGGTTTCAGGCACACCCCGGCGTAACCCTCGCCCCACCACGACATGGCTTTACCGTCGAACACACGGTTGCGGATGGTCCAGGCCACGGCGATCTGTCCGTCCAGGCCCTCACCGCGGGCTTCGCCCCACAGCGTGCGCGCCAGGATGTCCCGGTCTTTCTCGGTTGCATTCATACTTTTCTCCAGACAATAAAAAGCCCCGCAGAAGCAGGGCTTTTAAATTTCAGCGAAGGGTAAGGCGCGCGGGTGTTGCTGCCCCGTAGGTTTTCAGTTCTCCATTCTCCCACCAGGTGGCAAAGTTCGAACCGATACCACCTGCGACAGCTGCGTAGCGAGTGTCTACGGCGAATGGGGCACCCTGGCTGCACACCTCAGGAAGAGACAGAAGGCCTGTGATGCTGCACCCTTTCGGGGAAACGCCGGGCTGCGCGTTTCGGCGCTCGAGCACAACGGAGCCGAGCGCCGTGGTCCCGGTTTGTTTGACGAAGACGTTGGATACCCGCACGTAATCAACGTCGGTGATCAGTACCGCCGCGTCACCGCAGTCTCCATAGACACCATCGACCTCGACATCAAAACTTCCGACGCCGAATATGTCTACTGCTTGCCCGGCGACATTGTCTGCGACGTTATCGATCAGGCGGTTGCGGCCGTAGCTGGTGACAATCTCGTAGCAGTCCTCTGGCGCTCCGTTCGTCCAGCACTCCTGGATCGTCACGCCGGCGCTCTCCCAGAACTCACAAACCTCGTTACCGGCGGTGTTATTGCCAATTGACTTCTGGAAGTAGCAGCGAAGCATCGTCACATCGCTTGTTCGCCTCCATTCGAACAGTCGCCTATCTACGGCGCTACCCTCAAACGAACAGTTCTCAAACTTGCAGTTATCGGCGCCATTGCCGTAACAGGCTGTCTGCGTGACTCCAGCCGTGAAGGTGAACCGAACGTTCTTGAAGTAGCTGTGCCGAATCATGTTAGGCAGTTGGCTGAGGATGTTCCCGCCTGGCTTGAGGTAGTTCAAGTCACCTATGCCAACGTTGCAACCACTGATGATCGTGTTCTGAACGTTGTTGTAATCGATGGTCCAGCCATTCCCTACGTGCCAGTGGAAATGCGTGGAGGTGAATGAGCAGCGATAAATATCGACGTCAAACTCTCCTGGTCCAGCGGCCCAGAAGACGCCGTTTGTGGTGGAGTTTTTTGCGGTGCCAATAACGCGGCAATCCGTCAAATACACCCGCTTTACTGTGGTGCCGGCCCCCACAAATATCTGTCCCGACAGCCCCGACCACTCGCAGCCGTAGAATTGCAGAGTGCCACTGGATATCTGCACCGCTACCTCGTCGGCGGTACCGGATCCCCCAGCGAAGCCACAACGTTCGAAAGTTACTGGAGTCCCAAAGGCCGCCGCGTTGATAGCTGCCGAGCCATTGGAGGTGCCAGTGAAACGAACGTTGTAGAACCGGATGTAATAGGTGGCAGCCGGGTCGTTTAGAGTCAGTCCAGGAGAACCACTCGCAAACGTGACGTTCTTGTGGCGAATGATGTAGGGGTCGGTTGCGGTGCCGGTACCAGAGGCAGCCAGCGCTGAGGCGCTTGCCTGAGACGTGATTGTCATTGGAGTTTGGGTGGTACGAGGATCAGCGGTCACGCCCACAAGCGTTGGATCCGCTGGGCCCAGCGTTATCCATGGCTGCACGCCAGCTGCTCGGCGGATCTTCTCGGCCTTGAACATGGCCTGCATGCGCAGCACTTCGGCGACGGCCGTACTACCGATATCAGTCTGAATGCCGGAGCCAGCCCCCAGCAAAAGGCGCTGAACCACTCGATGCCAGCGCCCAGTTGCAACGCCACCGACCTGCAACACATCAATATCTGTGGGGGTTGCGGTGCTCGAAGCTCGCCACTCGAAAGGCGAGGCGAATCGATCACCCATTGTTGTCTTGCTGCCCAGCTGAATGATGTCTCCCTCATACCGGCCAGCTAACGTTTTCAGCTTTGCAAGGTTTCTGATCCACTGAAAGCTGCGCCCAAGCATGCTGGCGCCCTTGGAAATATCGTCGAGATCTGCCATCTCTTGGCGCAACGGACTATTTCCTACCGCCACCAGTTTAGGCGCGTCAGTGGTCCAATTCCCACTAAGCGCCAAAGGCAGTAGCGACTGCAACGCTACTCGGTACAACTCGCCATTTCGCTCAATCAGCTGGGTGGGGCGCTGAATCGAAACGCCGGCGGCGTACTGGACGAATGTGGACTCCCAACCGCTTGCCGCCTGACCATCTGCCGCTTGCTGGGCGATGCCGCGCAGAGTCTTGCGAACCCGGCCTAGCCGGTCCGGCCACGTCAAATCATTGCTGGTGACAAACTTATCAAGGATCGCTGCGTTGTCGCTCAGGTCGCGTGGATCGGTAGAGCCATTCGGCTCGACAGGGTTTCCAGTGTTAAAGGCCATGGCTTTCCCCGAGGCAAAAAAAAGCCCGCTCAGTGGCGGGCCTAGGAAGGTTTGTTTTCTACGCCGCCGCTGGCGGATAGTTGTCATCATCTGCATAGAACACTGGTGAGTATTCAGTGGCAGTAACCGCGCAGGTTCCGTCCTGGTTCGGGGTTATCTCGGTGATCATCGCCGGGTATCCAACCTGCTCGCTTGGCCCAAATAGGAAGCGGGCGGGCTCAATGCTCAGGTCAGTGACGATATCGAAGTCGATGGCGCTGAGCGGCACCAGCACCTGGTGGAAACCAGCATCCCTCGGCTCAAACAAGCTTGTGACTGTGCCATCGTGCCGCCGAATAACGGCCCGCGGCGCAACCATCGACCAGTCCATCTCTTCGCTAAGCGTGAGCAGGTACTGGCTGTCAACCTGCTCAACTTCCATGATCAGCGCACTACTGGTGGTGTTCGGGATGTCATCGGCCAGCGTGATGTGGTCGATCTCATCAAACACCAAGGCATCCATCTCCGTATCGACGCTGTAGCTCCAGCGCGAGAACTGGTACTTGCGAAGCTGCCTCATGCCTATTCGCCAGGCCCGCGTTTCGTCTGACACACCGTCAAGCTGGATTTTGTCCACCTTGAGCCCAAGGCTTCCAGGCAATCGGCACGGCCTGGTCTCCTTGCGGTTGGTGTACTGGTCGATGTATTCAACGTCCACCCCGTCGAAGTCATCAGGACTTGGCGCGGTGAAGGGGCACTGTAGTTCGCTGGTCATTTCGTGCGGCGTGATGACCCCGCGCGGTGGCTGTAGACCTTCGCGCTTGACGCTTAGCAATCCATTGCCGCTGGAAAGGTGCGACATGCCGGCGGTGAAGATCCCCTGCAGCATCTCCCGGGCGGGCACGGCCTTTTCATGAGACATGTCGTAAAGCTCGCCGCGGGGCGTCCAGTAATCCTGGTCAACCGTGTTGAGCGCATCCATGTCGATCAGCGACTCATCAATTCCCAGGCTCTGGCAGACGTGCAGGGCTGCGCCTTTGATCGAGCGCATCGGCGCGCTGTCATAGATCCGGGTTGGAACGCAGTTAACCTGGCGCTCCGACTGAGCGCTAAGGCGATCGCCGCCGCGAATATCCATCGTGATGACGGTTACCCCTTCGTATGAAGAAGGGGACGGCAGCAACGTGCGCAGGCCAAGCCACTGAATGGCCTCCCGCGCCTGCCCGCCAACAAGCGGCTCGACGCGCCGCATCTGAAACTCTGGCCGCAGCGCGTACGGAAAAACAAGACCGTGCGTGAAACCAATCTGATCAGGTGTCGCCTCAACATATGTGTGCTTGATGGTAGTCCAGGCACCTCCGATCGCCGCATCACGCCAGCGGACCTCTACAGATTTCGACGAAACTTTAATATTGCCCTGCTTACTGTAGTAACAAAGCCCTTGACTAAAGAACACATCGTATTCCGCTTCGGTAGCCACCTCGTTCTCTGGACACCCCATAAATGAACCGAGCCAGTTGGCTGCACCGCCTGGCCCTGTAAAAGAAAAGTCCAGTAACGTCCGAGCAGTGAATCCCCCCCAGTTGGTATCGATTGCGCCGAGGTCATTCATGCGGCGAACTGTGGCAGAAAGACCATCCATGGACACCAGGCTGTATCGAAACCCACGATAGCCCAAGGCAAGGCGCTGCTGTCCTGGAGCCAATCCCGAAAACGGGGTTCCGTTATCGAACTGTAATGTGACATAGGCCTGCTGTTCTGCTGAGCCACCAGAAGACGCTGTTCCGACAACGTAAGTCGGTCCCGATCCGAAGATCGGTACAGGAGCACTTGTCTGAGTAATGGTGCCGCCCCTGTAGGGGCTCAACGGCTCAACCAAGCGCAGGCGTCCAGAGTTGTCTTGAGCAACAAGGCCGATGCCTGATAGCTGGGAAGTTATAATCGATACCAGAGCGCTCATGCTGCCGTAGTTAGCATTAAGCGATATTGTTCTGGTGACGCCCTGGAACGTCACTGTCCATACCACGGCACTCGCGCTGAAGTCGTAAGTCGACGGGGAGGCGCTTGCGGAAACAGAAGACGGTGATCCCCCAACTCCTGGGACCGGTGGCACGTAGGGCGCCACGCTGGCCACCGACAAATCAAGGTCGCTATCGCTTCGAAGGGTCACCTTCATTCCAACGAAAGGCGAAAGATCTGTGAGTGCGCCCGCGATCCGGCTATAGCCGCCGACAGATGAGACGGTGTAAGTGTCTGGCACAACCATGGTAAGAATGGTCCCGGGCGCCCAGGAATCTGGAAAACTCGGGCTGTTTCCCAGCAGGGAAAATGTAGTTCCATTGATCAGCACGGAGTCAGCAAGAGCGGCTGATTCCGATGGAGCCGTACTGCCCAGGTCGAGCCCGGCAGTGCCTGCATTGGTGCCACCAACCTCCCCTACAGGGTACCAATTCTGAGCTCGGGGATCATTGGCAAGAAAAGTGCCCGGCTCGTAAATGCTGTAACTAACGTCAGATCCGAAGGCTGCCACGGGTGTATCGCCTATTTGAATTACGCTCTGCGGGAGCATATGGCGACCGCGACCAACACAGAGGCACAAGCTGGTGCGCATAAGTCGCTTGTTCACGAACCTCGATACAGGGGGCACGAGCAAGTCGGGGTAAACCTTAGCCTTGCCGAGGATTTCCCTTATAGGGGAATTCAGCTTTGCGTGGTTGCCAGTAGCCGTGGACAGGTCGAGGTCATCACCCTGCTGCTGTTTGGCAGCCTTGGCCTTGGGCATCGTGAGGATCATCACAATCGAGATAGCAGCCAATGCCACCGCCGCCCAGGCTGCTGCGGCCGCACCGACAGCGCGAGCCTCAGGGAAAATCATCACCTCCGTATCGCAATCGACAAAGGTCGTAGGCCACTGATCAACCGGCACAGACCTCCCTTCTATCTCGATGCAGATTGGGTGCACGGCATCCATGTCAAAGCCGGCTGCATTTGCCGAAAGCCAGCCAGCCAAGGAAATAGGCTCAGTAACCTGGTGCGACTCTAGAGGCACGCATTCGCCACTTTTAACACCGATGCGAGATGGGTAAATTCGAATCACTTGTAATACTCCACCCGCACGAAGCGGCGCTTGAGCCTGTGCAGAGGCAGGCAGATTGTGCGTTGCTTTTCGGTGATTTCCATTGCCTCCAGGGAGGCGCCACATCGCACTACAACCCCGACGTGGCGCATCTCGCTACCCTGGTAGAGCGCAATCAATGCGCCCTCTTCCGGCTCGCAAGGAGTCAACGTCGGGAACCACTTCCCCGCCACCTCGACCATGGAACCGTCCCCTGCGCGTATATCGGCCCACTCCGGCCAGGCAGGCAAGCCAAGATCACGCCTGACCTCCAGGACCAGGCCGTAACAGTCAACAAACGGCCACACTCTCCCGCCCTCGAGGTATTGGCCCGCGAGGTATTTGTCGTGATCGATCATTATTGGTACCGCATGCCCGGGGCGAAGTCGCCGGTGTAGTTGTGGCGCAGCCAAAGCGTTTCCAGCAGATTGAAGTAACCGGCAACGATCTGTGCTTCGGTTGCGGTTACTGAGCCGCTCTTCACCTTGTAGCGAAGGATTTTCGATGGATAAGCCAGATCGGTGCTGATGTACTCCCGGTACACCAGATTGATCTCTCGGCGCTCCCTCAGCGCGGCACGCAGGAACCCTGAGACGCTGCCGTCGATGTTGCAAAGCGCAAATTTCAGATCCTGCTTACCATCACTCCCGCGCTTTGGTAGCGCGATAGATATGCCGCAGGCGATGAACGTTACCAGGCCACCAGTCTCGAGACCGACGTCCAGATCCTCAAATCCATCCGTGAGAAAGTGGTGGGCCACACCGTCAGTGATCTCAAGGGTTCCATGGAGAATCTCCGTGCCCCCGCTCGAATAGAGCCGGTTCAGTACGTAGCTCGTCATTGCGGCCAGTCCTTGTTTATCGCCAGGTCGAGAAGATTCATGCCGAGGATGTATTCAGGCGCGTAGACGGCCCAGCCTCCGGTGAGTATCGGGCGCTCCCACAATTCAAGAGGGGCGCGAAACCGCCAGTACCCTCCATCCAGCGTGGGGCCTTCGTATATATCGGTGAACCTGGCTTTGTACGGGCGAATACCCTGAGGGGTTTTAAGGTCGCACTCGAACCAATCAACACCCGAAACAAGCACCTCCTCGAACCAAGACTCAAAGAGTTGCACCTGCATGTCGTCTTCAAAGAACAAATCAGCGGTAAGCTCGGTCGGAACAGAGGAATACGCTCTCCTCTGTCGCGATCGGCCAGTGTTCATTTTTGTTCGCCGAAAAGGGCTGACAGGCTTGAATCCGTAACCGTCAGCCACAGGCATCGGAAGCTCAGTAGGATATTTTTTCAACGAGCCGCCCTCCCCATTCCGAGCATTTCTTGAATAGCCTTTGCGCCTTTGCCGTTATCACGGATGTTTGCAACTACCTGATCAATTACCCAGCGACCATCAACCTGCCGAGACTGGCTCTGACCTGCCCTGCTAGAGTCCTCGATCAAGTTAATGATCGGTGCCAAAGGCGCAGAAGAAGGCGCCATCTCTGCGCCTGAAGACTGATTCACAAATGCTGGTCGACCGTTGCTCATCGCCTCCAAAGTGCCGACACCAATGCGCGCCGTTGCCTCAGCGTCAAACACATACTCCTTTCCGTGTACAACGCCAGCGACCTGAGTCACGCCGATATTCCCTGTGTAGCCACCTTCCTGGAACCCGCCCATCGCGCCAGCCATAGCCGTCATGCCAACAGCCGAAGCGAGTGGGCCAGTAATGGTAAGGGCCGTCGCCATCGCAGCAGGTGCCGCAGCCGGCCCTATGATCGGTATCGCAGCCGTCGATGCATATGCAGCCAAACCGGCTTGAAGGGACATCGCCTGCGCGTTAGCGCTGATGGTTGCTGCCGCCCCCGCCTGGGTAGTTTTGCCGACCAGCATCTGGACAGCCTGATAGACCAACCACTGCGCCGCCATCTGGGCCAGAGCATTAATGATCGACTTAGCGAAGTTGGTAGCCATGTTGACCAGGGCGTCTCCAGCATCTTCAGCCCCGGTAGCTACATCCGTGAAGAACGTCGCAAGCCCACCGGTAGCATTTTCCAGCGCCCCGTTAGTGACCTCCGCCGCCTGGGCGGAATAATTACGCGCCGCATCCGCGTAGTTTGCCCACGCTTCGTTGACGCCATTCATCCAGTTGGCTTGCTGTTCGTCCGTTGCGGCGTAGAAGTTCTCCTGTGCCAGGAGCCGCTTATTGAGCTCATCCTGGAGGACCAGCGTTTCATTGGCATACAGCTCGGGCGTGATCTGCCCAGTGTTGCGTTGCTCGTTGAGGGCGGCCACGTCAGCAGCATACTTCTGCCGCATCGCCAGATCAGCCCGCATCCGGTCCCGGGCCTTATCGCCCATCCCCACGCCGGCCAACTCCTGCTCAAAACCATCCTTCGTGGTTTGGGTGGTCAACGCCTGGGCATTCTTGAACGCCGTCAGCTTTAGGTCATCTTCGTTGGCTTTCTTCAGCTTGTTCAGCGCATCCAGTTCGGCAGCCATGCCCATGAGCTTTTTCTTTTGCGCCTCGCTCAGCTTGCCGAGCTTGCCTTCCTGCAGCTCAAAGGAAAGCTTCATCACCTCCGTGGCGTCTTTCTGCTTGTCGCCGGTGGTGTTGATCAGTTCGATCTGGCGCTTATAGCCTTCCTCGGCGGTATCGAACGACTTGAGCTGTTGCTTTGCGGCAGAGTTCGATTCAGTCGTGTTCTTCCTCAGGGCCTTGGCGGCGGCATCATCCTTGGCTTTCTGCGCATCCTTAGCGGCTGCGGCCGAGCGAATTGCGACGACCATCTCGTTGGTAAGGCCGGTGTTTTCCGCAATGAAGCGATTCGCTGCCTCAAGGCTGGTTTTGTCCTGGGCTGCGCCGAGCTGCTTCTGAAGCTGCTCCAAGTACTTCTGTCCAACCTGCGCCGCAGCAGCCTTCGCGGCGTTATTCTCCCCTTGAGCGCGAGTGTTCGAATCAGTTTCGCCTGTCAGCAGCGCGAGGGTTTCTCGCTGCTTATCGAGAGTATCCGTCAGCCCGGAAACTTTGATCTGTCCGTTTTCAATGGCCTGAGCCATTTCTTCGGTTACGCCCGGGATCAGCCGAAGCTGGTCGGCCAGCGCCTTCCAGTCGACCGCCTGCCCTTTCGACGCATCCGCAACAGCCTTATTCATCAGGTCCATTGCTGACTGTAGCTCTTGCGACAGTGGCGCGATGCCAGCCATAAAGCCGGTGGATCCAGCCAGACCAGCGTTGGTCATGCTGCTTTGGAACTCGAAGGCGATTGTGCCAGCGGCTCCAGACAGCTCTTCCTGAGTGTCTGCAATGGAAGCCCTGAGCTCTCGCAGAGTTACTGACTGCGTCGCACGATTTAGCTTATTGAATTTCTCTGCGAGCTTATCCAGCGGGTCGCTAAGATCTCCGAGTTTTTCCTCAAGAACGCTGGTGTTATTTCTCAAAGTAAGGAAGGCGGTAGCGGCGCCTATGGCTAGAGCAGCCACGCCGACCGGCCCACCAAGCATTCCTACCAGTCCCACGCCGGCTCGGCTAACACCAACCTGAGCTGCCGCTACCGCGTTGGTGGCACGCGTCTCTGCGAGCCTTGCCTCGGCAAGCTGGAGCGACATCTGTGTCTGTACGGCAGTGCCGCGCGCCGCGATCGCTTCCTTCTCGGCGAGGAATACTGTGGTCTGGGCTTTCTGTTGCTCTGCCTGTGCGACCAGCAGTACAGCTGTAGCCTGGGCCTTTCTGGCGGAAACGTCTTTGAGGGCCGAGTAAGTAGCGGTCGCAGCAGATGTCGCCGCAAGGGTTCCGTACCGTGCAAGGGCGGCAACTGCCGCCATAATCGCAACGTCGGCAATCGTTTCAAAGTTGTCTCCGACCAGGCTTATAGCCTTGCCGAGGGTGCCGGTGAAATCTGTCGCTTCGTTCAAGCGGCCAACATACACACCGAACGAGTTGGACAAGTTTTGCACTGCATCCCTTACCGCGATGCTCATGCTGTCGGCCAGCTCACCGTTCGCTTTTGACGCTTTTTGTAATCCCATCGTCAAGATGTCGAGGCCTAACTTGCCCTGGGCGCCGAGACTGCGGATCTCTTCAGCGGATTTGCCAGTTGCTTTGGCAATGGTGTCCACCACCGTGGGCATAGCCGCGAGAATGGATTGCCAGCCATCGGCCTCAACCTTTCCGGTCTGAAGCGCCTTCGAATAGGCATCAATGGCAGAACTGGCTTTATCAGCGGAAGCAGAATTCGTAACGAGCAGAAAGCTGAAACTGTCCATCACATCCAGCGCCTGGCTGGTGTTATACCCCATGGACTTCAGGCTGCCCGAAGTCCGGATGTAGAGTTCTTGTGCCTCAGCGAGAGGTCGATACGTGCGCTTGGCGGTATCCAGTAGGCGCTGCTGAACCAGATCATATTCACCAACGTTGGACGTGGCCATGCCGATGCGGTCGGACATCTGCCCGTATGAGTCGGCTGCCTCAATGATCTTTCCAATACCGGCCGCGCCGATAGCTCCTGCCAATGCGGTCTTGATCAGCCCTGACGCATTAAGCGCCCGCTCTCCTGCACGATCAAAAGCGGTGTCTATACGCCCGAGGCTCTTGTCGATCTTGCCGGATGCCTGGCCTACGCTGGAGTCTGCGCGCGCCATCTCCTGACGCAGTTGGGCCGTGGTCGCTTCGATGCGTACCAGCATCCCCTGTACGTCGGTGTCGGCCATGCTTTTCTCCAGGCATTAAAAAACCCACCGAAGTGGGCTCTATACAATTAATAAAATCAGTCCAAATAGAACTTTTGATCAACCCCAAATATAGGAATTAGGGCTAGCACTCTGTCTAGCCGACCCACATCGAAGCGCTTCATAAGTGCCAATTCCAGATCAGATAATGAGCTCAAGCCTATTTGAACCTCGTGCGCCGAAACGCCAGAGTATGTTCCGGAATCCGTCCAAATGTTTGCGTAATACGTACACAAGGCCTTTCCATCACCATGCTCGGTTTGAAACTCCACTAAAACACTCGGTTCTGAAGGGATCATGCTGCCTCTCGACATAACCGCCTGCGTGGCTCGATTGAAGTCTTCAACCTTTCGCTTGTTTGGCTCAGGCTGAATGGCTGTAGCGCTGATAATTTCGACAGCCCGTGTATTTTCTTTAACCACGCCTACGCAATCACGCATGATTGCGGCAGACAGCGCTCTTGTCGGCGACACGAACGCAATAGCCCCGATTATGGCTGCTGACACCAAAGCTGTTGCTGCTATAGATACTTTTGCTCCCTTGCCCATTAAGCCTCTCCCCATTTTTAAGAGTGGAGAATAGCAAAGTTAATCTACGAAACCTGCCTGCCGGTCAGCGCCTGCCGCAGCTTATCCGCTACGCTCGATGGCGAAGGTTTGTCGGTCTTGGTCTTTGTCTTGCCGGTGCCAAACGGGTTGGTCATCTGCGCCCACTCGATTTTGGCGTCCATGGCCAGGAACAGTTCGGGCATCGGAATTGACCAGGCCAAGTCTGGCGACCAACCCAACCACCCAGTGGCCACCGCGTAGAGCCGGTCGACGTAGCTGCCATCCTTGACAGCACTTACGCCGCCGCCGGCTGTTCCTTTCCCGCATCAGGGCCTTTCGGGTTGTACAGCGCTACTAGGTAGGCGTTCAGCTGCACTGACACATTCAGCACGCCTGCCTGCCACACCTGCTCAGCCACGGCCTCGGCCGCCTTGCCATTCAAGCCAGCGCCGCCGGCGATGATCACGGCGCAACCGTCGATGCTCAATGCATTGATGGCCTGGGACGCACCACGCAGGCCGCCGAAGTGGGCCTCAATCGCACGCACGGCGCCGAGCGTGGGTGTCAGGGTATAGGTCTCGTCGCCAAGCTTGATGTCGACGGTTCCGTAAAGGGTTTTGCTCATGTGGCGAATCCTTGGGGTTCGGGGCCGAAGCCCCTTTGTTTAAGGAGTGACAGGCGCCGGGAGAATTTCCAGGATGTCGGAGTTGATGCCGATGGTGACGTTGCGGCGAACCACGTTGTCAGCAGCGCCGGCGGCGACGGTGTT
>Ga0160440_100239_pt1 | contig 38419 bp, 36 predicted proteins | sample HID1971I_E1MG_FD_108277 | JGI IMG/M metagenome (GOLD analysis project Ga0160440, IMG submission 108277) | Enriched millipede-associated microbial communities from UW Madison campus, WI, USA - HID1971I_E1 MG | ecosystem: Host-associated > Arthropoda: Insects > Digestive system > Unclassified ... | reverse complement strand
CTCGCTTCGAACAAACGGTCATCGGCGGCCCATTGATCCTTGAACTGAACAGTCATCCCCATCGCCCGCACTCCTGTGCATCCTTGATGAAGGGCCAGTCTGCGAGGGCGGGACAGGGGCGCGCTGTTACCTGGGGAACAGGGCCACGACTAATTCAAGGCAAACGCCTTGCGCCGCAAATGCTCAAGATCGTTGATCACCATGCGCTCCAGCTTGCCGCTGATCAGCCCACTGCGACGCCACAATTGCAGCTGCACATTGAGTTTGGGGCGACTGGTGTTGAGCATCGACGCCAACACCCCCTGGCTGGCGGGCAGCGACACACTGGGCAAGGCCAGCGCCAGGTCGATCTCGCCCAAATTGGCCAACAGAAACCGCGCCAAGCGCGACTCCAGCCGATGCAGGCACACCAACTCCAGCAACTCAATGGCCTGCAGCAAACGCAGCATCATCAGCATCAACAAACGCCGCAGAAACACCGGCTCCTCAAACAGCACGCCGAAATGCCGACTGCCCAACTGCAACAAACGCGTAGGGCCACTGGCAAAGGTGGAAGACTCACGCCCATGATCCTTGATCAACGCCGTCTCCCCCACCACCTGCCCGGCCCCGGTGCTGCCGATGATCTGCTCTCGACCATCGGGCCCATGCACCACCGAATAAATCCGGCCTTCGACTACCAATGCGATGAATGCGAGGGTGTCGTCCTTGAAATACAGCAGCTCACGATCCTCCAATGTGCGCTCCACTATATGGGTGGCAACGTAGCGCAAGAGGTGCTCCGGCATACCTCGAAACAAATCGGAGCGAGCCAGCAGGGTTTGTCTCAGCGGGAGATCGAGCATCACGGTTCCTTTGGAATGCATGCGTTCACCTGGGGAATTGCGGCGTGGAAGCGGTTTAAAGCCACAAGAGCAAAGCAAACAAAGGGACGCGCGGCGCGGGGAGTTGTGAATGAGGGTGGCGATTAGCCATTTTTTGTCGGAAATGGACGACAGAGAGCGGGGGAAACGCTGGAATGGACGCATCAGGTCGACATGGGTATGATGTCGCCCGCACAAGCATCCGTAGCTCAGCTGGATAGAGTACTGCCCTCCGAAGGCAGGGGTCGTGGGTTCGAATCCCGCCGGGTGCACCATCTTCTTTCCCTTTTATTACAAGGGGATAGCGCTCCTGACAGAAACCTGTCCTAGTCCTGAAAGTCGTTTTTGCCACAAATTTGCCACACTCAAAAGTGGCGGGAATGGTCGAAATGGCAACAATCAGGAATCGCGGCGAGTATCAGTGGGAAGCGCAAATCCGCCGTAAGGGCTATCCGGCCCAGCGCAAAACCTTCGAAACTAAATCTGATGCCCAGGCCTGGGCACGCATGATCGAAAGCGAAATCGACCGGGGTATTTTTGTCTCTCGCGTCGAGGCTGAACGAACCGCCTTTCACCAACTCATTGATCGCTATATCTCTGAGATTGCTCCGAAGCACAAAGGCGCGTACTCGGAAATCAAACGTCTCGAAGCACTTAAGCGTCATCCATTGGCAACACGTATCGTTGCCACCCTCACCTCTTCAGATTTTGCACGCTACCGTGACGAGCGCCTGAAGATCCGGAAGGGCAATACGGTCAAGCGTGAACTCGCGCTGTTTCAGTGCGTGATTGAAGTCGCTCGACGCGAGTGGGGAATTCATCTCGCAGAAAATCCGGTCAGGATGGTCAGCCGTCCAAGCTATAACGATGAACGCTCGCGACGACTAGACCCGATTGAGGAGCAATACATGCTCGGCGCGTTAGAGCGTCGTGAGCGACGAGCGGATGGGACCTACGCCGACGCCTCACACAACCCCTGGATACGGCCCATCGTCCAACTGGCGATTGAGACGGCCATGCGTCGAGGCGAGATCTTCGAGTTGCGCTGGAAGCATGTGAACCTAGATCGTAGAACGGTGCACCTCCCAGCAACGAAGAACGGATTGCCCAGAACGGTCCCGCTTTCTCCAAAGGCTATTCAGTTGCTGAAGGACTTGCCGCGCTCGCTGTGCGGTCGGGTCTTCCCCACCACCGCAGACGCTCTCAAGAAGGCATTCGTGCGAGGACTGGAACGAGCGAGGCTCAAATACATAGAGGATTGCAGTACAGCGCAGGTAACGCCCCAGGAAGATTTCCTGATCAATCTACGCTTTCACGATCTGCGGCATGAGGCGACCTGTCGGCTTGCGACCAAACTGCCGAATTTGATTGAGCTTGCCAGTGTGACGGGGCATCGGGAGGTGAACATGCTGAAGCGCTATTACAACATCACAGCCGAAGAGCTAGCAGCAAAGCTAGCTTGATCGAACCACACCCGTCGGCGGTTAACTCCACAGACGGGCCATCAGTTGCACTCGACTTGGCCAGTCGTTTGCGTCCGACTTGACCAGTACAGTTAAGGACCTCGACCGGCAGAAATCGGCCAATTGCGCACATCAATCCACAATACGCGGTTGATCAAAGTCTGATTTTAGTGCAACACCAAAAAAATGGTGCGCCCCCTATCCCGCCATTTTTGCGATGCATTGACTAGAACGCAGGGTTATGCATCTGTACCAAAAAAACACCATTCCAAGTGAGTATGGCTTCGGGCTATCATCTGGCGGCGGTATGACTGAAGAATAACCGAATGCATCTGATAGCTGGAATATGCATTATTAAAAGGGATTTACTAATGAGCGACAAAATTATTCAAAATAAGATTCTTTTGGGATTATTGAAAGAGTTTGAGGAAGATTTCGGCCTTTCCGATAGGGATGAGGCAAAATCATTTGAGAGGCTAGTTAATTATGTGGTCTTATCAAAAATCGACCCTGAAGCGTTTTCAGAACCAGCAGTTTTTGATCTTATCGATGTAGACAAGACTAGTACTTTTGGCATAGATGCTTTCGCACTTATTGTAAATGACAATTTAATTACAGATAAGTCAGATATAGAGTTGCATAGGAAGTCTAAAAGGCTAGATGTTCGATTTGTGTTTATCCAAACAAAACGTTCTACCTCGATCGACTCGGGAGCGTTGCTAAAATTCACCGCTGCAGTGAAGAATATATTCTCTAGCAACCCTCAAGTCCCACTATCGGAAGAGTTGCAAGCTGCAAAAGAATTGATTGACGAGGTATTTAAAACTGAAAATGCAAGGCTGCTTAGTAAAAGGCCGAAGTGTGAGTTGTATTATGCAACTTCGGGGAACGCTATTAAAGACACTGCGTTGCTTGGCATCATATCCGCAGAAGAGATCAATATACATGCTGTCATCCCAGAGGTTCAATCCGTAGCAATTAAGCATGTAGATGCTGATTTCATAATTGACTCTTTTAGTGAAATTGAAAATCGTTATAGTGTTCTGATTAATTTTGAGAAAAATGTACCTTGTGAGCGTATTGAAGATGTTGAGCAAGCATTCATTGGATACTTGCCGTCGTCAGAATTCTTAAAGTTAATTACAGGATCCGATGGAAACCTTCGTAAAAATATTTTTTATGAAAACGTCAGAGACTTCCAAGGATCGGAGAACGCAGTTAACACTGAAATTAGTGAGACTCTGACTGATGTCGCCATGTTGGATAAATTTATACTTCTAAATAATGGCGTTACGGTCGTTGCTAGAAGTTTTTCTAATATTCGATCTATACAATATGAAATCAGTGATTATTATGTTGTGAATGGTTGCCAAACGAGCAATATGATATACAGATTTAGGGACGCCATTAGAGATAGTTCAAGTCTAAAAATCCCAGTTAAGTTTATCCATACGACAAGCAGCGAGCTAATCACTAAGCTCATTCGCTCAACGAATCGACAGACACCCGTTCCAGACGAAGCTTTTGTCTCATTAGAGAAATTCCATAAGCGCTTGCAAGAGTTTTATAGGTTGTATTCCGGATCATCTCCAGAAGCTCTTTATTACGAGCGCCGTTCTAAGGAATTCTCTAGCGTAGAAGCGAAAATTGAGAAGCCGAGAATTATTAACCTGCATGCCCAAATAAGATCCTTTACATCCATAATGCTGAGCGAGCCACAGTTGGTGATGAGTAATCATCCTGTGACGATATTAAAAGAGCATGGAGGTCGTTTATTTGTCGAGGATCATAAGCAAACCCCATACTTCTTGGCCTCGCTACTTCTTTATCTATTTCACCGACTTACTCTAGAGGGTGTGATTGACGGGAGATATACAATCTCGCGATACTGGATTTGTTGGATTGCTCGCATAATCTGTACCGGTCGGTTAGATATGGGGCTGATGAATTCGGCAGCGGTCGAGAAAGATTCTGAGGCAGTTGTTAATCGGTTAATCTCGAAAGACTTCGTTGTGACAGCTTTTACTTCAGCAATTAAAATTTTTGACACGTGCAGAGCAGCGCATTTTTCAAAGCATGGTAAGGTTAAGAATGCAGAACTTGTACGTCTTCGAACTTTTCGAGATGCAGTCAAGGAAAAGCTTGCTCGGGAAGGCAAAAAGAACTACATATAAATTTAATCGTTAAGCTTCCTTTATTATAGCTTGGTGATATTGGGGCGCTCCTCGATATCACTAAGCTAAATGGGGTGGCAAATATTAATACACAAGGCTTCCCATGGATATACTATAGCGTTTAAATATATTATTAAAATAATGCCCCCCCAAGACTTCATATAATTTTTTGACGCTTTCATTGGTGCTGACAATTTGCAGATTGATTTTCATGCGGTCACGCATGGTCAATGCGACCTCAGCGTGATACACGAGTTTTGCGCCCAGGCCTCTCCTACGATATGCAGGATGCACAGCAACTGAGTACAACCAGCCACGATGGCCGTCATATCTCGCAAGAACGGTGCCGATGACCACATTTCCGCACAGCGTTACACAAAAGAGGTAGTCCGTGACGGACAGTTTCTTTTCGATAGCAGTCTGGGAGTGTTGTGCGCGCTTCATAACTGAAAACGGTTTCCCATAACGCTATGACGTAGGCTCCAAAGCAGGCCACGGCCCCCGCTCCCCATAAGCCATCTGTTAAAAATATGTCCTAGCTGTTAACCGCTCGACTGGGGAAATCTGTGCCGAACAGATCAATCGAGCGATAACCCGATGCCAGTAGATTACGAAACCATCCAAAAAGTACAGAAACTTGGTGACGACGTCCTGATCGGCGTGTCTGAAGTTGCTGCGTTGACGGGATTCAGCGTGCTTACGGTGCGTCAGCGTAAGTTGCCAGGGCTTGAGCCTGTGCCAGGACTATCAAGGCTGCGATGGAGGCTAGGTGACTTAAGAGCGTGGATGCGCACCGGCAATACCGAAAGCCCTGCTCGCCCCTCCATGACAAATGCCCCATCAAAACCAAAACACATAGGGAGGCCAACCAAGAAAGCACAGGTGGAGGCACGGTAATGATCGTCTCTTACGTCATCCCCGTACGTTTGCACCAGGAGCTGTGAGTATGGGCAGACAACGAACCATCAGGGATCAGAATTTTTGGCGCTCCCCGCGCCTGCTGAATTGCACCACTGAAGACAAAGTTGCGTTGCTGCACCTTCTAACAGCTCCTGACAGCAACATCACAGGCGTGTACCCACTTGTGCCACGCATCGCAGGAGCCGAGATTGGCTGGACGGCAGATCAATGGCTACAGGTCATTCATCGACTACAAGATGAGGGCTTGGCTAGATACGATCATGTCAGATACGTCGTTTGGGTACGTATCTGGTGGGATCACCACACCGCTACTCAAGTGACGGGGCCAAAGCTGAGAGCGAGAGCGCTTGAAGAAATTCGCCGCATTCCGAGCGAGTGGCTTGACGATTTTATGCGCGACTTTAAAGAAAGACTGACTGTGGATCAGCAGCGATGGATCAATGAGGCCCTCCGTCCGCCCTCGGACCCAGGCGTGGAAGAGATATCGATACCCCACGGATGCGGTATCGATACCGTATCGGACGATGTTCGGCATAACACTAAACCTCAACCTAAACCATTAACTGAAACCCAAACGTCGCATCTTGCTTCCAACGAGCTGGATATGTCTGGAATTCCCGCAGAGCATCAGACTGATGTTCACAGGGCAATTGTGAAGGCTATGACCAGCGGAAAACTTCGATTTGGGCCTCAGCTCGTAGTCAATGCGATGGCAGAGAGCTACCGATCTGCATCAGGTAAACCGCAGAACGCTATGGCCTTGACCTTGTATCTAGCTGAAAATTTGAGTGGATCTGTTCCACGGTGAAAAGCAGGTGGCAGGGCGTGATAGAAGTCGGCCCCCTTCGAGAGGAAGGATGCTATGGCAGGAAGAAATCGTGGAGCTATTGAGCGGATAATCGTCCAAGCCCGGATATGGGGGTGGGATATGTCATGGTCCTTTAGCATGGCCACCGCTACGGATACCAAGCCAATCGGTGACTATTACTTCGAGCATGCTGCGCTTAGGCTCTACGGTTCCATCCGACATCCCGAAGCATTCAAATATCCAACGATAGAGTGCTACCTATACGCTGACCCGCTACTTCTACAGGGCAAGTCAGCACCTCTCTGCATCGGCTCAATGAAGGCGTCTGACAAGAAGTTGGTCGTGTATGTAGCTATTCACAACGACCGCTTCAACAGCCTAGTGAACGCTGCAAGCCGCCTCGTTGCCTTGGAAATCAATGCAGAGCCGTTGAGGTACCGCAGAGCAAGGATCATGGGCATCCACCTCAGCACAGAGCTAGAGCCTGATTGGTAAAGGTATTACCTTTAACCGCGACGGCTTTGCCAAATGTAAGTGATGGCTCGATCAAAACCCTCTTTCTTCGTCAAAGTAATCGCTATCCAGTTTTGGAAGCTTGAGAAGCCTGGACGTTACGCCCACCTCGTGGTCCATCATCAGGTTAACTAGACGGATCCCGTCCACTAGCACCATGCCCTCCACAGAGCGGGCAAAGTCTATAGCTTGCTTGGTGAATCCGGAGGTGGTGATAAATACCCCTCGTTTGGCCTTTTGACCAGCAAGAGCACCATAGAATGCTTGTAACTCAGGCCGACCGACAGTGCCTTGCCAGCGCTTGGCCTGGACATACACTTTTTCCAGACCGAGCTTATCGAGGGAAATTACTCCATCAATTCCGCCATCTCCGCTACCTCCCACACGCTGCAAATCTGTTCGGCTAGCTCCGTAGCCGAGGCTGTGCAATACGTCGAGCACAATAACTTCAAAACGGTTTGGACTGACTTGAAGTAGGCTATCGAGTAGGTCTCTTGCGGTTGCATCACGTAGCTCGCGCAAAGCCTGATCCAAACGATCGTCAGGGCTAACTGTTGCTGATACTGGCGTGTCTTCGCCTTGCTCTACCACGTCAAGCGGGACGGCATCGGTAGGGTTCCTCAGCCTCACGTCCATAAAACCTATGGCAAGTTTTTCCACCTGATCGGCGGTTAGCGGTGACGGGTGCTGGACGGAATAATCCGTCCCAGCTTCGGTAAGCTTCCAGTAGCCTCGCTTGGCGCTGGAAGATAAACCGGCACGTTTTAGGCGGTCGTGAGCCCATCCGGCGCGGTTTTTATAAGTCGCCTGCCCACTCGCGATTATCTCTTGAAGTTGTGACTCGGATAAATCTAAAGCCCTTGCCGCAGCCTCATGGGTGTCGCGTGCTGTGGCGCCTTCGGGATTAGCTGCCAAGTAGCGCAAGATCGGTTCAATGAATTTGTCGTATGTCGGAACGGACATCAGGATTCCCTTCGCAAGTGGCAGCGCATAAAAATAGATTCGGACTTTGTGACAAAAAAAGGCGCCCCGGAGCAAACGCGAAATTGCAGCACATGTCAGTGTCACCGAGCGTCGCGAGGTAGACATGCTGAAGCGTTGGTGGCCAAGCTGGCATGAGGCTAATCAGCTGTATCTAATCCCAGGGAGCGCGCGAGCTCTCTGACTTCATCGTATCTTCGAATAGATGGGACTGCTTTTTTCTCTCGCTCTAAGTCCTTGAGTGCGAGGTTTTCATAAAAGCGTGTGACCATTTCCTCTCTGCGTATTTCAGTCGCTGAAACAAGGCGCTTACGCTCGTTCAAAAGCTCGCGCGCACTGATTTGAGCAACCTCGCAGAGATGGGCTTTCGATATCAAGTCGCAGCACGTCCACGTGCTAATCCACTTCTGCTCCCGCGCCCAGAAAACCAATCGCTGAAACGTCCTCCATGGCATCCGGGTATTACCGCTAATGTAACGGCGAAATGTCCTAGCCTCGACAGCAAATTCTAATTCCGCTATGGCACATTCAAGCTGAATTTTCGGCAACCGTGATTTCCGCAAAATCCCAGTGAACAAATAGCTCACTAAATTTGGGGGCACTCGCACCGCAAAATTTTTCCGCGCGCTTAAAAAATGGGCGTTGAGCTCCCGAGCCATAAGCTCGAATGCTTCATACTCCTCAATACCCAAGGTTTCAGATTCTGTTTTTTGCATGCAGCCATTCTTCAGCTAACAGTAGCGCCTGTCAAAAACGTATCCTGGATCGCGGGATGCCTCCTAGTTGACAGTCGACGCAGTCCACAACAGACGAGCGACAGTCACGATGAGCATCGATTACAAAGCATTCAAAAAACCACGCGACGTACTGATACTGATCAGCAGGAGGTCTCAACGATGATCCAACCATCAGATGCTCATAGACTGGAAATCGCCCAGGAAGTCTTGGGTTGCCTGATAGCGCTCCGCTCCGAGTCGATTTTCTACGAGCGGAAGAAAGCCCAACCGAATGTTGAAATCATCAGCCAGTGGAAAGCAGAGCGAAACACCCTCTTCGACCTGACCCGCAGTTTGAACTGTAACGACCGGGATACCATCGAGAATGTCATCGCGACCTATGGCCCCTCTGCCAGAGCTCTGTTTGATCAGGAAGGTAATCTGAGCAGCTAGCCCTGCGCACCGGCTACCCAAGGTGCGTATCACTTAAGACGCTCCACTTTTACTGACATGCGTTCAGCCACCCTGAGATGCTGCACTTAATCTGAATCGGGCGGCGTGGAGCGTCTGGCAGGTTTTGACTCGGGAATGAGCTCAGGTAGCAGCTTGAGCTCTCCCGCATAGACCATGAGTGTTCCGCACCTGGTAAACGGCTTACCACCTTTCATCGCGTCTACAGATTTCCGTCGCAGTGCAAGCGACCACATCTTCTTCAGCCAGCTTTCACTCATAGCGTTTACTCCAGATATGGATGACGTACCCAGATTTGCCTACCGAATGCCTCTCTCAGCATCACCAGATCTACCTTTCCCTGTGCTCCCAGATGTTTTTCTCTTTACACGAGTAATCCAGGCACAGTCACCACCGGCAACTGCGCGCACTTCACAATACCGACACCATCACAGCCAACGCCCTGCTTGGTACAGCGTCGTGTTGCGGTGTTTTCTGAAAATTACCGCGCTCACTTCGCAAAATATTTTGATGATCAATTTTGTTAGGCCTATGGCGGCTGATTCTTGTGTTTATCGAGTCATTGGACGATTCCCCTGGCCCCTCCCCAACGATGCTTTTATTCATCAAGGACCAAGAAATCCAGCACCTACGTCCAGACAACTTTTCTGACCAAAATCGTCCACAATGGCTGCAACCATTTGGTGGATAAGAACTGGGACAGGGTAGGGTTTGTACTACCGCCATGAATGGCGTACGTACAACCGGCAACGCGGCAGTCGTTTCACTTCTTTGCTTTGCCTACCGTCCCTGCTCAGGGCAAGCCCCGAGACCCCACTGCGGCCAAAGGCCGGAAAGTTTTGGCAGAACGCGCTGCCGTAGATGGCTCACAACTCGGTATAGATGCCTGACAGCGCAAGAACCTCATGCTCTGCAAGCCCTTGCCTCCGCTGCGCCAATCCGAAGGGCGAAATAAGCGCCTCATGCTCCACGACTTGCTGTTCAAGCAACCGCCCTAAAAGCAGCAGCTCTCCCTTCGCTTCTAGTACGCGAAGCTGCTCGGGAGAATTAAACGCCCAGCGGTCAAGAATCTGCCAGCCGCAGGCATGATACGAAGTCGATCGGCGGACAGCCTCGATGGTCGTAGCCGCCAGGACGCCGGACGCGATTCTCAATGGCGTGTGGTTAATCAGCATGGGCAGATTCCCTTTGTTTTAGGCAATTGATCATTCGTGTGTTCTGCGCAATGGAAGTGGTTCTGAAGCCGCCTTTGGGTCTTAGCTCTCGAATATGAGAGGGCGAAAAACCGAGAGTGGATAGGACGGCAACATCGTCAGAGGCCAGCGCTTGATCGGCCAAACGCATAGTGGCGTTGGCTTGCTCCAGTTGAGCGATATCTATCTGCCAAACACTGCCTGCAGTTACGTCCGTCATCGGGCTACTCCGAATGGGTAAGTGAAGGCTCCATCAACCTGTTAAGTGCTGAAGATTGCATGCAGCCGTGCCTCCGTATTGGTCACGTCCATCGTTCTAAGCGCGAGGCTGAACGTCGGATTAGCCAAATCGCTGGTCAACAGCTCCAAACGATGGTTGCTCTTGCCAACTGGAAGGATGCGCCAGGACCGTATCTCATCCAAACGGAAGAGATGTCCGTCCTGACCTACGGTGTAGGCCAGCAACATTTTCGATTCCAGGTCGACACCAACGTAGGCGTCATTGATCTTGGCGAACACCTCGACCTGCGGATGGAACCCTTGAGCCTGATAGCCGGCAACCATTTTTCTCAGCTTATCGGCATATCTCTGGTTGACACGCGAGAACAGCCATCCACCCCCGACAAAGTAGAGAACCAAGATCCAGAACATCCACCGAATCGCTGGGTCTTCGCTACTGGTCAAACCCAGAAAGAATGGCAGGTTGAATCCAGAAAAAATCACCACTACGAGCAAGAGCGCGCCGACCGGCAGGCATCCGACAGCCCATGCCACCCGAAATAACTCCCAGACTAGTCTCATGCATCCTCCTAAACCAAACGAACACACACAAAATAACTGAAAATCAGATATCCCAAAAGCAGATATAGCGTGAATAGCCCAACCTTGCCCGGACACGGCTATGACAAAAGCTATTTATCGACGTGAACACGTGATCTTTCTGCAGGAGTTAAAGCGCATGCGCGTTGAATCAGGGATGACACAGGCGCAGTGCTCTGCCGCGCTGGGAAGGCCGCAGTCGTTCATGAGTGACGTGGAAAGGGGGGTAAGGCGACTGGATACGGTGCAGCTGCGCGATTTGTGCCAGGTCTTGAACAATGATCTCATCAGCTTTACCAAGTCCTTCGAGCACGCTCTCAGCCATGATAATGTGCGGGCATGAAACAGCATTTTGTCCCCGTCTAGGCGCTCTTCAACAGCGGCTAGGTGCCAGGAGCGGACGGTCGTCGTCCGTGCTGGGTCATATTTAAACAATGCCGAAGCCGCAATTTGCCTGTCTTAGCGCTCAATCCGCGCCGTAGGATGGGTATCGTGCAGGTCCGTTGGTCCAATGACTACAACCCAGCCCTTGCTAAACAACACGTGACGAATCACGCAGTCATGTTTACTAAGGGCCATATGAAGATCGCAGAGCACCCTCAATGAGTGAGCAAAAAATCGAACAGGGCTTTATCGACAAGCTCATTGAGCTCAAATACACCTACCGGCCCGACATCACCGACCGCACCTCGCTGGAGCGTAATTTTCGTGAGAGATTCGAGGCCCTCAACCGCGTTCACCTCACTGATGGCGAATTCGCCCGCCTGCTCGACGAGATAGTCACCCCTGATGTGTTTGCAGCGGCGCGCACCCTGCGCGAGCGGAATGCATTCACCCGCGAAGACGGTACTCCGCTGAACTACACACTGGTGAACATTAAAGATTGGTGCAAAAACAGCTTCGAGGTGATCAGTCAGCTACGCATCAATACCGACAACAGCCACCACCGTTTCGACGTGCTCATCCTCATAAACGGCGTGCCGTGCGTTCAAGTAGAGCTGAAAACGCTGGGCGTTAACCCGCGTCGCGCCATGGAGCAAATCGTCGAATACAAAAATGACCCCGGCAACGGTTATAATAAAACGCTGCTGTGCTTCATGCAGATGTTCATTGTCAGCAACCGCGACAACACTTACTACTTTGCCAATAACAACGCTCGTCACTTCTCGTTCAACGCCGATGAGCGCTTCCTGCCCATCTATCAGTTCGCCGACGAGGCGAACAAAAAGATCACCTACCTCGACCACTTCGCCGAGACCTTCCTCGCTAAATGCACGCTTGGCAAGACTATCAGTCGCTATATGGTGCTGATCGCCAGCGAGCAGAAGCTAATGATGATGCGCCCGTATCAGGTCTATGCGGTGAAAGCCATTGTCGAGTGCATTGAGCAGAACTGCGGCAACGGTTACATCTGGCACACCACTGGCAGCGGTAAAACCCTTACGTCCTTCAAGGCCTCCACCTTACTCAAGGACAACTCCGAGATCGAGAAATGTCTCTTCGTGGTCGACCGCAAAGACCTCGACCGCCAGACTCGTGAGGAATTCAACAAGTTCCAGGAAGGCTGCGTCGAGGAAAACACCAACACTGCCGCCTTGGTGCGCCGGCTTCTGTCAGAGGACTACGCCAACAAAGTAATCGTCACCACCATCCAGAAACTCGGCCTCGCCCTGGATAAAAGTAGCAAGCGCAACAAACAGCGCAAGCGCAACGACCAGCCCACATACAAAGAACTGCTGGCCCCCCTGCGCGACAAACGCATAGTGTTCATCTTCGATGAATGCCACCGTTCCCAGTTCGGCGAAAACCACAAAGCGATCAAGGAATTCTTCCCCAAGGCCCAGCTCTTTGGTTTTACCGGCACCCCCATCTTCGAAGAGAACGCTACACGGGTAAAAATGGAAGGCGAGCAGGCGTCTTACCAAACCACCGATGAGCTGTTCGAGAAGCAGCTCCACGCCTACACCATCACCCACGCGATTGAAGACGCAAACGTGCTGCGCTTTCATATCGACTACTTCAAGCCAGAAGGCAAGAAAACGCCCAAGCCAGGGGAAGCGTTGGCCAAGCGCGCCGTGGTCGAAGCCATTCTCGCCAAGCACGACATGGCCACAGCCCAGCGCCGTTTCAATGCACTTTTGGCCACGGCCAGCATCAATGACGCCATTGAGTACCACAGCCTGTTTACCGATGTGCAACAAGCCAAACGACTGGCCGATCCGGACTACCAGCCGCTGAATATCGCGTGCGTATTCTCGCCGCCAGCAGAAGGCAATGCCGACGTCAAACAGATTCAGGAAGACCTGCCGCAAGAAAAGCAGGACAACGAAAAAAACCCAGAAGGAAAGAAAGCCGCACTCCAAGCCATCCTGACCGACTACAACGAGCGCTACGGCAGCGACCAAAGCGCCGGTGAGTTCGACCTCTACTATCAGGACGTGCAAAAGCGCATCAAAGATCAGCAGTGGCCCAATGCCGATTACCCGCATGCGCAGAAAATCGACATCACCATCGTGGTCGATATGCTGCTCACCGGCTTCGACTCCAAGTATCTGAACACCCTGTACGTGGACAAGAACCTTAAGTACCACGGTTTGATCCAGGCCTTTTCACGCACCAACCGCGTGCTGAACAGCACCAAGCCCTACGGTAACATTCTGGATTTCCGCCAGCAGCAAGAGGCGGTCGACACCGCCATTACCCGTTTCTCTGGCGAAAAGACCGGCGATCAGGCACGCGAAATCTGGCTGGTGGATAAAGCGCCGGTGGTGATTGAAAAACTCCAGGCCGCCGTACAAAAACTGGAAGACTTCATGCGCTCCCAAGGCCTGGTCTGCGCACCGGAAGACGTACACAACCTCAAAGGCGACGATGCCCGTGCCGCATTCATCGGCAACTTCAAGGACGTGCAGCGCTTGAAAACCCAGCTCGACCAATACACCGATCTTACCGCCGACAACACCGCTCTCATCGAACAGATTCTGCCCACGGAAAGCCTGCTGGGCTTTCGCGGTGCCTATCTGGAAACGGCCCAGCGGCTCAAGGCTCAGCAGGAAAAGAACGACAAGTGCGAAGGTGGCAACAGCGAAGCCGTGGATCTGCTCGACTTCGAGTTCGTGCTCTTCGCCTCTGCTGTTATCGATTACGACTACATCATGGGGCTGATGTCACGATTCTCGCAGCAAGAGCCGAGCAAGCAGAAGATGAGCCGCGAACAACTGATTGGCCTGATCCAGGCCGATGCCAAATTCATCAACGAGCGCGACGACATTGCCGCTTATATCGCCACCCTCAAAGCAGGCGAGGGCCTGAGCGAAAGCGCGATCCGCGAGGGCTACAGCCAATTCAAGGAACACAAGGACTCTGACGAACTGGCGGCAATTGCCAGCAAACACCAGCTCACCCCAGACGCCCTACAAGAGTTCGTCGAGGGCATTCTGCAGCGCATGATCTTCGACGGCGAACGACTCAGCGACCTGATGGCGCCGCTTGATCTGGGCTGGAAAGCCCGTGCCCAGGCTGAACAGGCGCTGATGAAAGAGTTGCATCCCCTCCTTAACAAACGTGCCCAAGACCGCGAGATCTCAGGATTGAGTGCGTATGAGCAGTAAGCAAGAAAGAAGTGACGTGATGGAAGATAGCAAACTGAAGTTGGTGCCGAAATTGCGGTTTCCGGAGTTCCGGGAGGCGGATGTGTGGAAGCTAGTAACGCTGAAAAAAGCATCCGTACCCGTTACTGAGCGTGTAGGCAAAAGAAAACTCACACCGGTAAGCATTTCCGCTGGAGTTGGATTCGTGCCTCAGGCCGAAAAATTTGGCCGAGATATTTCAGGCAACCAGTATCAGCTCTACATCTTGATTAACGATGGCGACTTTGTTTTTAACAAAGGTAACTCGCTCAAATTTCCGCAAGGCTGCGTCTATCTATTGCAGGGATGGGGATCGGTCGCCGCACCAAATGTCTTCATTTGTTTTCGACTCAAAGATGGTTACTCGAACGGCTTTTTTCAAAGTTGTTTTGAGCAAAACCAACATGGTAATCAGCTCAAAAAGCACATCACAAGTGGAGCTCGTAGTAATGGCTTGCTGAACATCAGCAAAGAGACCTTCTTTGGTGTAGAAATTCCGACACCTAGCTTAGCCGAACAACAAAAAATCGCCGACTGTCTGAGTTCTTTGGACGAGCTGATCGCCGGACAAGGCAGCAAAATAGATACACTCAAAACCCAGAAAAAAGGACTGATGCAACAGCTTTTCCCGCGTGAGGGTGAAACCCAACCACGCCTGCGCTTCCCAGAATTCATGGGCTCAGGCGAGTGGGAGGAGAAACCTTTTTCAAAACTATGCAGCATCAAACATGGCTTCGCCTTCGATGGAGCGTTTTTCACCAATAAAAGCGAGTATGTACTCCTCACGCCCGGTAACTTTTACGAGGAAGGCGGCTACCGAGACCGAGGGGAGAAACAGAAATACTACAGCGGCGAGATACCCCAAAACTACATACTCAATTCTGGAGATTTGCTCTTAGCCATGACGGAGCAGGCTGCCGGTTTGCTTGGCAGCCCGATACTCGTTCCAGAGTCCGACAGATTTCTGCACAACCAACGGCTCGGTCTTGTTACGAAAAAGTCTGGAGTCGCATGGATGACTGAGTTCTTCTTCCACGTTTTCAATACCCAACCGGTTCGAAAGGCGATTCATGCCAGCTCATCCGGTGCAAAGGTGCGACATACATCGCCAACAAAAATTGGCGAAGTAGTCTTCTCCTTTCCCAACTCGCTACTCGAACAACAGCGCATCGCAGGTTGCCTCACCACCCTTGATAACCTCATTACCGTGCAAATCCAAAAGCTTGAAGCCCTCAAAACGTATAAGAAAGCGTTGATTCAACAGCTTTTTCCGAGCGTAGAGGTAGCCGAGGCATGAGTAACAGGCCAAAGATCAACAGGTATGCCAATCATAATACGCTCGCAAGGAAGCTACGTGACGATCTAGGTGGAGCAGATCTCATCCTTGTCTATGCCTACAACCGCACTGGCAAGACGCGACTCTCGATGGAGTTCAAGAACATCGGAAAGCGTAAGACAAGAAAGAATCCGGACGGCATCGCAGATACCCTATACTTCAACGCCTATACTGAAGATCTTTTCACTTGGGATAATGATATTGAAAATGATACCGCTCGCGGACTAGAAATAAACCAGGCATCGCGGTTTTTTGATGGATTCAAGAATGAGCCTCTGGAGCCGGCGATTCATGAATATTTGAAGCGCTATGCAGACTTTGACTTTGATTTCACGTTCCAAGAAGTGCAGCAAGGCAACGAGTCCTTTTCCAGACCTGTGTTTGTGACCTTCCGAAAAGGTGAACAGTCGCACATAAAAGTCTCCCGTGGTGAGCAAAACATTTTCATTTGGTGCGTCTTCATGGCCATCTGTGAACAGCTTTTGAAATATCCCGACGCTTATCCGGCGGTGAAACACGTCTATATCGACGACCCAATTTCATCACTGGACGATAACAATGCCATCTCCGTCGCCTGCGACCTCGCCAAACTTCTTCGTCGTGCAGCGAGCAGAACAGGTCAGAGTGGCGCAGCGGCTCCTATGAAGATTGTTTTTTCCTCCCACCATGCCCTCTTTTTCAATGTGATGTGCAATGAGATTGGGCGGACAAAGGAGGGAGAGCCGAAGGTGTCTCACAAACGTTACAACCTCCACCGTGTGAATGGTGAAAATACCTTCACCCTGCGGGCCACCGATGACACTCCTTTTTTCCACCACGTTGCGGCGCTCGCAGAATTACAGACGGCCGCCAACACCGCCTCTGGCAAGCTCTTCACCTTCCATTTCAATGCGCTGCGTACCATCATGGAAAAAACGGCCTCATTCTTTGGCCATGCCGATATTTCCTTCTGCCTCAAAGCGCTAGCGAATGAGGAAGATACAGCACTCTACAACCGTGCCCTCCAGTTGCTAAGCCATGGCAAGTACGCCATCCACGAGCCGACCGAAATGGGCGAGGACAATAAAAACCTGTTCCGCCTCATTCTAAATGACTTCATCAGCACTTTTAAATTTGCCCTGCCTGACCTGCCGGGTGCGAAACCAGCCGTGGCGGCCTCCGCATCATTCCCAGGCACACAAGCGAATCCAGCACATGAATGACACCAATAGAAAACAACTTGGCCAAACCCTCTGGGCCATTGCCGATCAGCTTCGCGGCGCTATGGATGCGGATGATTTTCGCGACTACATGCTGTCCTTCCTTTTCCTGCGGTACCTTTCGGACAACTATGAGATAGCAGCTAAGAAGGAACTTGGGAAAGACTATCCCGAGTTAGCCACTGACGTTCTGCTAAAAACGGGGGCATCAACTCCTCTACAGGTCTGGTATGAGGAGAACAAGTCGGACATCTCCGCGTTCGAGAAGCAGATGCGCCGTAAGGTGCATTACGTCATTGAGCCGCTGCACCTGTGGAACAGCATCGCCAATATGGCCCGCACACAGGACTATGAACTGCTCGCTACCTTGCAAGCAGGCTTTAAATATATCGAGACCGAGTCTTTTGAGAGCACCTTCCAAGGCCTTTTTTCGGAAATCGATCTGGGCTCCCCCAAGCTGGGCAGGAGCTACACGGAGCGCAACGCCAAGCTCTGCACCATCATCCAGAAAATCGCTGAGGGGCTGGCGGACTTCTCCACAGACATTGATGCACTGGGCGATGCCTATGAATACTTGATTGGTCAGTTTGCCGCTGGCTCAGGCAAGAAAGCGGGCGAGTTCTACACCCCCCAACAGGTGTCTGACATCCTTTCTGCCGTCGTCACCCTCGACAGCCAGGATCCAAAAGCCGGCACCAAGAAACGTTTGGAAAACGTGATGGACTTTGCCTGCGGCTCAGGCTCATTACTGCTTAACGTGCGCAAGCGCATGGGTGCGCAGGGCATTGGCAAAATTTACGGCCAAGAAAAGAACATTACCACCTATAACTTGGCTCGCATGAACATGCTGCTGCATGGGGTCAAGGACACAGAGTTCGAGATTTACCACGGCGACACGCTGAGAAACGATTGGGACATTCTGCGCGAGCTGAACCCTGCGAAAAAAACTTTGTTCGACGCAGTGGTCGCTAACCCGCCCTTCAGTTACCGCTGGGATCCAAGCGATGCAATGGCGGATGACGTACGCTTTAAGAATTACGGCCTGGCGCCGAAATCGGCTGCGGACTTCGCCTTTTTGCTACACGGCTTTCACTTTTTGAAGGACCAAGGCGTGATGGCCATTATCTTGCCCCATGGCGTGCTATTCCGAGGCGGAGCCGAGGAACGCATCCGCACTAAGCTCCTCAAAGACGGTAATATCGACACGGTAATCGGCCTCCCCTCGAACCTGTTTTACTCCACGGGCATTCCAGTGTGCATTCTGGTGCTAAAAAAGTGCAAACAACCGGATGACGTTTTGTTTATCAACGCATCGGAACATTTCAACAAAGGTAAACGGCAGAACCAGCTGACCGAAGAGCACATCGCCAAGATCATCGAGACCTACAAGTTCCGCAAGGAGGAACGCCGCTATGCGCGTAGGGTGGAATTGGAGGAGATCGAGAAAAATGGCTACAACCTGAATATTTCCCGCTACATCAGCACCGCCAGTGTCGAGCAAGAGATTGAGTTAAACGCCGTGAATGACGAGCTGGTCGCGCTGGAAGAGTCTATCAAGATGGCACGAGACAAACATAACGCATTCCTGAAAGAGCTTGGACTGCCGCTGTTGGTGTAGACCGCTTAGCCATTCAATCAGACCACACGGCGCGGAGGGATGCCTACGCGTCGTTATGTGCATAAATTATAGGTTTATCGGTGCAGGCTCATCATAGTGCGGAAACTCACTAGAGGCGTTCTGCAGGTCCTAAGCGGCAATTTTTTCATTTTTGTAAGCATAGCGGTACTCAGTCTAAATTCTGGCCACTCACTGCCTTTCACCACTCTGATTAGCTCGGTCGATTAGCTATGTGACAATGTTTGGCTATTGGTTGAATGCCACAAATTTGCCACACTCGCCCCGCTAACTGGGGCGAAAACCCGCTACCCCCAGCTAACACAATCCATTGATTTTCCAGCTAACCCCCGCTAACGTATTGATTCTAAACGTCGACTTTTAGGACTCCGAAGGCAGGGGTCGTGGGTTCGAATCCCGCCGGGGCACCAGATATGAAATGAAAAAGCCTCAGGTCGGGAGATCTGGGGCTTTTTTCTTTTTGAGTTTTATCTACCGGATAGATGCATTAAGTCGCGTTGAGATTGTAGAGGTCGGCATTATGAGTAACGTACAGTTTCAAAGTAATTGAACAAACTGGGTCAAGTCACTTTCGCCATCTGAGCTTCGATTTTAGCGAGCAAGCCTTGAATCAAGCCTGCTGCATAACGCTGTGCGCTGATCAGTTCGTCTTCTTCGCCGCCATGGAACCTTGCATAAGCGACTGCTCCCACCTTTTCAAAACCATCGCTGAATTCATCATCGCCGAAGCGCCGGGATAGTGCAGCCAATCCATCTCTCACGGCCTCTTGATGCTTCCCCGTACGAATCCGCTCCACAAAAAGCCCAGCAACATTTTCAAGTGAGCCTGTGTACCGAACTACATGGATGAGATCCGCCGCATCCTTGTTCTCTTGCCGCTGGTCAAGAGCAATAGCTTTCAGAATTACGAATGCAGGTACGTCTGCAAAACGTACGATATCGACCGACACTCCCCCACCATCAAGCAACTGAGCGCCCACCTCTCTTTCTTGATACCAATCGTGCACGATTCTGGCGTGTTTAATGGTCAGTGCCGAAACGTGCTCACCGCTGACGCTTACCGCCTTTCCAGGCTGCTCGTCTCCGGCATCACGCAACAACTCGACGACGACCTCAATATGTTCATCAACCTGCCTGCGCCATCTCCAGGAAGTTGGCTTGCCATCCTCGACCCAACGTAGGAAGCCGCGTGCCTTCAACTGATCGGCGAGGCTGACGTACTCATCGCCGGTCGCGAGAATTTCCAGGTTGAGCACAATGTCTACATCAGACGTACCCGCATGCGATGGCACCTCTGGTGGCGCTTCGGGAGTCAGGTATCGAGGCACCAGACCGCCGACTAAACGTAATGTGTCCTTCAAATTGCCGAACGCACTGAGTAGCGTAAGCAAGGTCCTCTCACAGGCGCTCGTCACATCTGCGTCGTACCCCGCAGCCGTGCGGGGTTTCAATTCCTTGCCCATTCAGCCTCCAAAAGATTTCTGATGTGCTCAGCCAGCTCCTTGTTTCTCCCCCGCCCGTCGAGGAGATCGAGATACTGAATGTATGGGCTCGCAAAATATGCAGGATATTCAGGATGCGGTTGTGTAAAAAGCAGGCTAGCGCCTTCACGCTCGTTGATGGTTACGTTCGCGCCTTTTTTTACGGGCTTGAGCCTGAGCATATCCGCCATGTCATCTGTGTATCCCTTAGGGACAATCAGGTCGACAGTGTCTGTGTTTGTTAGCAATGGTACGAATACGTTGCCTGCAGCCGCACCTGTAAACGCCCAGGGAAAGTCGACCTGTTTTTCGATAATTGTTTCGGCAATCCGTGCAAGCAGGTGCCTTGGGTTTTCCACAAACGTATACCAAGTAGATGAGCGCTCACGTGTTCGTGTCTGCCACTGCTCAGCCCACGCGTCGAGCAAAGCTCCTGGGTTGACCAACCGTCTGCGATGCGTCGGCCCCCCTCCTATAGACTCGCACCACTCGCGCTGCGTTAGCTCTTGAAGCACCATTGAGCATGTGTACTGAGAGGTTTTTGCTAAATCTGATAACTCGGCCCCCGTCATCCACTCATGGCAATGCATTAGAAGCGAATGAATAACGTTTTCGCGAGCGCCGGTAAAAAGCTGTGGCGCTCGCTTCGAGGCTTGGGGCTTTGATGGCCTCTGTATATCGATTAGCCAGTAGTCATGTTTGAGGTAAAGGCTTCCGCCTAGCTCAAAAAATGCGATGTCTCTCTCTTTCAATTCTTTCTTTGCGCCAGGGCTCAAAGATTGCGCTGCAATCATCCGAACACTGCCCACCTCGTGGGGGCGACTTCGTTCAAAACTGTCCAAGCGCCACACCGCGTCTCGGATGTCACGGGGATAGGCACTGCCAACGACCTCGACGAGGATCTTTAGCGCTGTGGCAGAGGTACTCAGCTCTATTACGCCGTCGGGACCCGCAGTCAGACCTTCATGCCCATGATAAAAATCGAGACCTGAGTGCATCTTAAGGCGCGCTTCAGGCCCGAAGGTCTCAGTAAGACTACGCACTAAGCCATCCAAGACTTCGCGTTCAAACTTGGAGCCCCAGTCATGATGTTTTTCCATACCTTAGCTCTAGTCCTCTTTAGCTGGGCAGCAAAACTTCAGATACGAGCAATAGGTTAGCTCAAATCCCATATTTAGCTGAACAGCTAAATATATCTAAATAGCTAATAATAGATCACTTTTTGATCAAAAATAACTTGCAACGGCACGCCAATGCTGCCGATTTTGTATTAAAAATGCCCCCTACCCAGCGACTTATGGCTTTTTGCCGATGATGCCCTGTACTGCAATTCATCACACCACCTACGCCACCAACTCCTCCCCATCCCCACTCAAAGCCTCACGCAACACCCCCTCCAACACCCCAAAAAACCCCTGAATATGCACCTGCTTCAACGCCTGCGGCCGCGTCACCAGATAAACCTCCATCGGCGGCAGTGCTATTTCCGGGAAAACCTCGCTCAACCCCGTCGCCAGAACCCGCGGCAGCACCGCCACGCCCATCCCTCGCTTCACCGACTCAAGCTGCACGGCAAACGAGCTCACGCTGATCGGCGCATGATCGAGCCCGGCGGCTTTTGCGGCGCGCATTTGCGGTAGAAGGTTCAGGGGTGGCAGCAAGGCGATGTTGGCTGCGGTGGCGGGGGTTAGCGCCGGGAACCGTTCCAGGTATTCGGCGGTTGCGAAGACGCCATAGGCGAGCTTGCCGAGCCCTCGATAGATCAGGGATGGTTCACCCAGGTGGGCTGTGCGTACGGCGATATCGGCGAGGCCTCGTACGATCTTGTGAAAGTCGGTGGTGGTCTGCAATTCCACGGAGCAGCCTGGGTGCAGTGCTGTAAAGCGACTGGCGGCTTCCAGTACGCTCGCTGAAAACCCTTCGCCGGCGCTGACCAGCACCGTGCCGCTTAGCGTTGCCTGCGCGCCGTCGACCGCGGTCTGACGCCGCAGGCCGGACTCGGCCGCGAGTGCGACGTCCACCAGGGATTGACCCCGTGAGGTCAGCCGGCAGCCTTCAACCCCTCGTTCCACCAGCGGCTCGCCCAGGGCGGTTTCCAGTTGGGTAAGGCGGCGGGCGACGGTAGACGCGGCCACACCGAGCATCTGCCCCGCCTGCAAAAAGCTGCCACGCCGCGAAACCGCCAACAGCAGGCGAAGATCGTCCCAATTTGCCTGCAACGCCATATCTATGAGCTTCCCTGGTCTGCTGATGTGCAAAGCCATTATGCAGCAGTCGCCGTTTTTCAGGCGCGGTCTGACCGGTATATCTACGGGCCTTTAAACGAATGGAATGGCCTGTATGAAAACGAACCCCAACCGCTTGCGCCGTACCTTTGTGACGGGTGCCACCGGCTTGCTGGGCAACAACCTGGTACGGGAGCTGGTCGCACGTGGCTACGCGGTCAAAGCTTTGGTCCGTTCGCCGGCCAAAGGCGAACAGCAGTTCAGCGATTTGCCAAGCGTGGAGCAGGTGGTGGGGGACATGGCCGATGTGGGCGCCTTCGCGGCCGCCCTGCAAGGCTGCGATACGGTGTTTCACTGCGCGGCGTTCTTTCGCGATAACTACAAGGGCGGTAGCCATTGGGAAGCGCTGGAAAAGATCAATGTCGTCGGTACGCGAGCACTGCTTGAGCATGCCTATGAAGCCGGTGTACGACGGTTTGTGCATACGTCATCGATTGCCGTGCTCGACGGTGCCCCCGGCACGCCCATCGACGAAACGTGCCTGCGCGCCGAAGCCGATGCGGATGACTACTATCGCAGCAAGATCCTGGCTGAACGGGAGGTGCTGAGATTTCTCGACAGCCATCCGCAGATGCACGCCTGCATGGTGTTACCCGGTTGGATGTGGGGGCCGGGCGACCGTGGGCCGACCTCTTCCGGGCAACTGGTCAAGGACGTCGCCAACGGCAAGCTGCCGGGGCTGATTCCCGGCACCTTTTCCCTGGTCGATGCCCGCGATGTGGCCTGGGCGCACATTGCCGCCGCACAAAGTGGGCGACGGGGCGAACGTTATCTCGCGGCCGGCCGCAACTTGACCATGCGCCAGCTGATTCCAGTGCTGGGGCGTATCGCCGGGGTCAAGACACCGTCCCGGCAACTGCCGCTGCCTGCGCTTTACCTGTTGGCCGCAGTACAAGAGGCCTACGCCTACCTGACCGGCAAGCCCATTTTGCTGAGCATGGCGACGTTGCGGCTGTTGATACGAGAGGAGCACCGTACCTGCTTTGACCACCGCAAAAGTGAAGAGGAACTGGGTCTGAGCTTTCGCGTGCTGGACCAGACCCTCACTGACACGGTGGCCTGGTACAAGGCCCACGGCGAGTTATAAAACCTTGAAAACCCACCCCTGCCGGCACGGGGCAGGCCTTCATTCAGAGCTTGAACTTGGACACCAGATCATTGAACGACAGCGCCAGTCGCGAAAGATCATGGCTGGAGGCATTGGTCTGATTCGCGCCAGCAGCTGTTTGCGCGGACAAGTCCTGGATGTTCGTCAAGTTACGATCAACCTCACGCGCTACCTGGGCCTGTTCTTCAGAGGCGCTGGCTATCACGATATTGCGGTCATTGATTTGCGCGACGCCGAGCGAAATTCTTTGCAGCACTTCCCCGGCCTGTGCGGCCAAGCGCTGCGTCTGCGTAGCCAAGGACCGACTATCGCCCATTGCGGCAACGGCCTCATCCGCGCATTGCTGTACGGCATTGATCATCCCTTCGATTTCAACGGTCGATGACTGGGTGCGATGGGCCAAAGCGCGTACTTCATCAGCAACCACGGCAAAGCCCCTGCCCTGCTCTCCAGCCCTGGCCGCTTCGATCGCAGCGTTCAATGCCAATAAATTTGTCTGCTCTGCGACGCTACGTATAACGTCAATCACCTTGCCGATATCGCGAACTTGCCCCGCGAGGGATTCGACTTTACCGGCCGAACCTTCAATCTCGCTGACCATTCGCGTGATCCCGACCACCGCATCATCGACGTGAGCGTGCCCCTTTACTGCCTCGTTGCGCGTTTCTTCAGAAGCCTGCGATGTGGAAATAGCGTTGCGCGCCACCTCTTCCACAGCCACGGTCATTTGGTTGACCGCCGTCGCCGCTTGCTGAATTTCGTCGTTCTGGCGAATCAAGCCTTGGGTACTTTCATCGGTCACGGCGCTCAGCTCTTCTGCAGCGGCAGCCAATTGATCCGAGGCACTCGCGATTTCCTGTAGCGTCTTTTTCAGGCTCCGTTGCATTGCGCTCAGCGCGTTAAGCAACTGCCCCACTTCATCTTCACGATGGGTGCGGATCATTTCAGTCAGATCGCCACGAGCAACCCGCTCGGCACTGATGACCGCCGAGGCGATCGGACGGGTGATACTGCGTGTAATGCACACCCCCAACGCAATGGCGATCATGAAGGACAGCAATACGCCCACGAGCAACTGAGTCGTCGACTCACTGATCGTGGCGTTAACGGCTTGCGCTTGCTTGTCAACTTCAACCCTGTTGATGCCCAAGATAACGTCCAGCTGCTCGCGGGCGTTACTCATGGCGCGTACATTTTCATTGCTCAACAGGTTTCTGGCCGATGAAAAGTTTGCTTGATTAATGGCCTCAATGACCTGTTTGGCGCTTACCAGATAAGCTGCCCAGAGTTTCTCGAATGCCTCACCTGCCAGGCGCTCTTCAGTGCCCATTGGGGTTGAGCGATAGTGGTGGAAGACCTTATCGACCTGTTGCTGGGTGTCATTCAATGCTCGCGCTACCGCTTCCACATCCGCTCTGTCGGCGCCCGATGCCGCAAACGTCAACAAACGATAAAGATTGCGGTTGTGCGTCATGATCAAGCCTTTCGCCTCGGACACGCTGGAAGCCGAAACCAAGGTGTCTGAAAAGGTAAGATTGAGTGCAAAACCCAACTTCTTGACGCCACTCCAGCCGATGCCCCCGACCACCAACGTAATCAGCGCAACCAAAACGAAGGACATCAACAGCTTGGTTGCAAGCTTCGCATTTTTTATCCACTTCATTGCATGTGCTCAGGTTATTTAAAAGATGCACTGACCTATTGGCGGGGAAGTTTCAGTGACAAAGCGCTGAATACTCCCGATAAAAAACAGTTGCTAAACTATTTCCGCGCCCAGATGAAGCTATCTAATCCTTGACGTTTTTTTCTTCATCGTCGGAGCCGCGCAGGAACCGAATAAACTCTTCTGCCTCGTCACGCGTTTCAAACATCAAAGTCAGTTCACCCATCGTCAAGACATAGCAAGGCGGCGAGTCAATATAGTCAATCTCGATATTCATGATCACACCCACGTTTGATGGTTATTGCGCAAAAAGAGGAAGCATGAGTGCGCCAACCTGTTCGCCATCCTGAAACACGCGATCCTTGCCGTTATGTTTGGCCCTGTACATATTGTTATCGGCGCACTTGAGCACCGCCGACATGTCGGAGGTTGCCGAGAATCGCGCTATTCCCGCACTGCAGGTGTAATGATGCGGGGGCGCCACACTGGCCCGGATAGCACCCAATAAACGCAACGCGTATTCCTGAACCACCAAGTCGTCGCCGCCCAACACCAAGACCCCGAACTCTTCACCGCCGATTCGTCCGACACAGTAACTGCCCGGTGTTGATTTCAGGCAGTTGGCCATGGCGCACAGGATCTTGTCACCGACATCATGACCGTACTGATCATTCTTCAGTTTAAAGCCGTCGATATCTAACATGATGAAATAGCCGTACCGCCCATCCGCCAATAGCTTTTGGAAGAGTTCCATAAAGGCGCGACGATTCAGCAAAGACGTGAGAAAGTCAGTCTCGGCGAGCGTCCTGATCTCACTCTCTACCAATAACACCGAGCGCAAATTTCTCAAATAGGTAAAACTCAGGGTAAAGCCAATCGACACAGACGAGAGGCAAAACAACAGTAAGTACAACTCTTGACCGCGGTATATATCGATATCAATATGGGTCCACATCAGTAGCCAGACCTGCACGCTGGACAGCAAATAATCACTAACGGTTATAAATAAGATAGCGCTGCTGAGTACAATGATCACTGCCAACGGCAAGGCAAATATTCGCAGCTCCATATGCGAGCGAATAATGTAGGCAAACCCGACTGAAAGGACAAAAATGTAAAGACCGCCCATCACCCTCCACATTAAAAAACTGCGTATCACGCGATGAACGTACCAAACGCTCAACAAGCAAAGCGTGATCAACAGGTGTATCACATTCAGTGCAGATACCGAATCAATGAAAAGCGCCCCCAGCCACGACAATATACCTACCAACTCAATTTTTATGACTGCTGGTGATAACAGCGTTCGCATTCTCGGTCTAATCTTGAAAATCGCCGGCATTGATAAACTCCTTTCCCAAGACCATCGAATATGCTCGTCAATCTTTGAGGCCGCCCATCAACTACACCGACACAGTCACCCGTCATCTGGAAACGTCTAAAGGCCTGACGGTTCACCGAACGCCGAAAGCCTTAGCATGCGTATTTGTCGGCTTTCATATCCATGCCCAATTCAATGCTTATGCACACGACAGAAAAATGCACTGACATGATCTTACGCGCCAGTTCCAGAAACACCGGGCGCAGCTCTACCGAATGTTTGTGACACTTAAAATAACCTTTCACCTCGCCTTCTTTAACCATACGTATCAAATGCGTCTTTGAAACACTCAAACATTTCGAAAGCTCAACATAGGATGAGACTTTCTGATTAGAGTGTAACGAACCGTTCCTCATTGCATCTGTATAAAGCGCGAGCATGGGTAGATGCCCCCCGGCTCGATTGACGAGCCACATTGTTTCGGGCATTAGTTTGTCAAGCATCAAGTCAGCTTCAAGCAACTTGGAAAAGCCTCTGAAGAAATAGCGCAATAAATCTTCGGAATTTAAGGCGTTCACCTGGCGGCCCAAATAAGGCACGATCATTTGCGACGGCAACAGATACGCCTTGAGCATACTCGCGGTTTCACACAATGCCGTTTGTGTCGGTCCGAAAATACGCTGCCTTCCATCTTCGTTGTGCAGGTGAACATGCATATACCCGGAGATGAAAAAAAAAGAAAAATAGGCATCCAGGCTATTGCGCGAAAGATAGCCTCGCTCCTGACAGAAGGCCTTGACTTTAGACAAGGGAACGCGACCATCTTCATAACTGAAGCTTAATAAGGAGAGCGCGACCATGTACCTGTCGTATTTCAACAACGTCTTGTAGAAAAACGGCTTTTTTCTATAGCTTTGCGTTACCAGTTCGAAGTGGAGAAGAATAGCTTCGTCCATATCACTTTGGGTCATCGCGTAACTGGTCTCTTTCAAATAGTTCAGTAGATCAGTTTTATTCATCGACGCTCAACAGACCTCATGCCACAACATCAGACAACTATTACCATCATCGTGCACAGTATATGCGTATTTGCCCCTGTGTTTTTTTTCAGCCCAAAAATGTTCTATTTCACACAGATGGGTAAATCGCGCGCCTGGCAGACTTTGACATATACCCAGCTAGGCAATGCAAGCGCCCCTACGCATGAAAAAGCCCCAGGCCAAAAGACCTGGGGCTTTTTTGTGTGCGCTCAACACGCCCATTTAAAGTCCTGGAAAGCCACCTCCCCAGGCAACACAGCAGTCACGTAGTGACCCTTCCCCCGAGCAGCCTGCAACGACGCCGCATAGCTAACCCCCGGCCCAAACCCATCAATCACCCGAAAAACCCCCTCAAGATGACAATCCAGAATCAACGTCACCCCCAGATAATCCCTCACCAATTCCCCCGACAAATCGCTCAGCACCAACGCCTCCGGCGCCAGGTCAATCAACAACCAACTACGATGCTTGAAGCGCCCTCCCACATCCTTGAGCAACGCGTTCCATTCCATGGCGAAGCCTCATCGACTGGCTATCAGCACAGGAATGGCGTTGTTCAGTGAAAACGCCACGAGGAATACGGCCAGGCCCACATCGATCTGCCGGGTGTATTTGAGGAACAGCGCTTTGATCGGGCCCTGACCGAAGAGCAGGGCCACCACGGAGTACCAGATGACTTCGAGCGTCGAGCACAGCAGCACCACCAGGACTTTTTCGATGTCCGTACGCGGCGATGAAAGAAAGCCGGCGTAGATACTGATCATGAAGGCGATGGTTTTCATGTTGCTGATGTTGGTGATGACGCCCACGCGGTAAGCCTTGGCGAAGCTGGTCGCGCCCGGGGCGGTGGTGTCGGCGGTGCCGGTGTTTTTTGCCAGTACGCTTTTGATGATGCTGTAGGCGATATACAGCAGGTACGCCGAGCCGCATAAGGTGGCGACTTTGGAAAACGCCGGGTATTGATGCAGCAACGCCGCCAGGCCCAGCAATGAGAGGGTTGAGAAAAATACGCCGACCGTGCAGATGCCCAGGGTCGCACCGATACCGGTCGAGACCGACCCCAGCGAAGAAAATCGGCTGACAATGATGAAGTTGGGCCCCGGGCTTATCACCGCCAGGATATAGATCAATGCTGCTGTAAACATGGGAACTCCTTGTATGAGGCAGCAGCCGGCGCAGGCTGCTGCCGAGGGCAGGTCAGGCCAATGCGTGCAGCGGGGCTTCGGCCTTTGCGAGTTTTTCCTCCAGGGACGCCAGGATGTGTTCGACCCGCAGCGAAATCAGGCTGAATGAGCCGGCGTCTCCCAGGCCGTGGGAGCTTTCGCATAACCCGTTGAGAAACACGGCGGGCAAGTCCTCAAGAGACGTGAGGCTGTAATCGCGGTTGACCACTAGTGCGCCGTGGGCGTCCGCATGAAACCGTGCGTGATAAGGCGCCAGCAGCGGCGGATAGAGCTCGCCATTTTCCTTGGCGGCAATGTCCTTGAAGCCGGTGGCGAGCACCAGTGCGTCCAGCGCCAGGGTCGAGTGGGTCAGTTGGTTGACCTCCTTGAGCCCCAGCTCCACCTGCCCCGATGCACTGATCTGCGCCTGCTCAATGGCGATGTTGTTGAGAATGTGAATGCGCTGCTTGCCCTGCAACTTTTCCTCATGAATGCGTACGTAGAGGGCGTTGATCACATCTTCATCGGCCGAGCTGTAATTGGTGCCGCGCAGTTGCTTGTCCACCCGCGCCTTGGCCTCGGGCGGCAGGTTGAAGTAGTAGTCGATAAACTCCGGGAAATACACCTTGTCGCTGAATGGGCTGGTGTCCTTGAGCCGGAAGCTGAAGCTGCGGTGCAGCGAGTAGATGTCTTTGTCCGGGAACCTGGCGGTCAGGTCGAGCACAATCTCCACGGCACTCTGGCTGGAGCCCACTACACCGATGCGCTGCACGCTGGGAGGCAGCTTGTTGAGGCGCTCCAGGTAGTGATTGAGGTGGAACACCTGAGGGCCAGTCAGGCCCTCGAAAACCGCCGGGATATTCGCCGTACGCCCGGTGCCCAGCACCAGGCTACGCCCGTAAATGACGCGCTGATCGTTATAGGTGACCTTCCACACCTGCTCGCCTTTGAATAGCAACGGCTCGACCCTTTGCGCGAACGCAGAGGACTCGACACTGCCCAGAAAATGCCCGGCGACCCATTTGATGTACTCGGCATATTCACGCCGCAGCGGATACGTCAGCGGCAGGTTGAGGTAGTCGAACAGGCGACCGGTTTCTTTCAGGTAGTTGACGAAGCCATAGTGGCTGCGCGGGTTTCGCGGGGTGACCAGGTCGCGCAAAGGGTTGTTCTGGATATCCGAACCGCTGAGCAACATTTCATCCTGCCAGTCCGGCGTTTGCTTGGCGTCCAGGAAGCGATAGGTCAGCGCAGAAGCGGATTCTTCAAGGCCAATAGCCAACGCCAGGTTGGAGGGGCCAAAACCAATACCCACGATATCGAAAACAGTGTCTGACATGGAAAAGCTCCTATCCCTGGATTGGCTTCAATGGAAGATGGTAATAGTGATACGCCGTGTTTTCGATAAACCCAAAGCGGGTGTATAAGTTTCGTGCCTTTGGGTTGTCGTCTGCGCCCTCGATGAATAACTGCTTGGCGCCGGTTGTTTGTGCGAATGCCTTGGCGGCATTCAATAACGCCAGGCCAACTCCCGCCCTTCGTTTTGAGGCTTCAACATATAAGTCATTGAGTATCCACAGGCGCTCTAGTGTGACGCTTGAAAAGCTCGGAAAGAGTTGCGTGAACCCAATGACTTCATTGTTTACTTGCGCGACGATAATAATTGACTCGCCTAAAAAGAAGCGTTGTTGAATAAATGCCAGGGAGCGAGCCAGGTCGGAAGTTTCACCATAGAACTCGCGGTATTTATCCAGCAAGGGTGCGATGGCAGCGGCGTCATCGAGGGACGCGTGCCGGGTGATAATGGCATCGGTCATGGAGTGATTACCTCGGCAAACGCTTGCTCGAGAATCTGCATGCCTTGGTTGATCTGCGCCGCAGTGATGGTCAGGGCCGGAAGAAACTTCAATACCTGGTTATCGATGCCGGAGGTTTCAATGATCAGGCCATGTGCATAGGCGCGCGCAGCAACTTTCTGCGCCAGGCTCGCGTCCTCGAACTCGATGCCCTTGAAGAACCCGCGCCCTTTCAGGCGGTTGGGCGCCTTGGCGGCGAAACCTGCGGACAGCCTCTGCAACGCATCATGCAGCACGCCCGCCTTGGCCTTGAGCGCCTGAGTGAAACCCGCGTCGCTCCAATAGTGGTCGATCACTGCCTTGCCGGTAACGAACGCCAGGTTGTTGCCGCGAAACGTGCCGTTGTGCTCGCCCGGCTCCCACACATCCAGATGGGGCGCCAGCAAGACCAGCGACATGGGCAAGCCGTAGCCGCTGATCGACTTGGACAATGTCACGATGTCTGGGGTAACGCCCAGGGCTTCGAAACTGAAAAAGTCACCCGTACGCCCGCAGCCGGCCTGGATATCATCGATGATCAGCAGGATGTCATGGGCCTGGGCGATGCGTTGCACAGCGTGTACCCAGGCGGCCGAGGCACTGTTCACACCGCCCTCGCCCTGCACGGTTTCCAGCACGATGGCCGCCGGTTTGTCGATGCCACTACCGCTGCGCAACATCCTGTCCAGGTACAGCGAAGTGTCCACACTGTCGCCGAAGTAGCCGTCATAGGGCATGAACGTGACATTGCTCAGGGTCACGCCGGCGCCGGCTCGCTTGCGCGGGTTGCTGGTCAGGGCCAGGCTGCCCAGGGACATGCCATGGAAGGCATTGGTAAACGCTACGATGTTCTGGCGCCCGGTGTACTTGCGCGCCAGCTTGATCGCCGCCTCTACCGCATTGGTGCCGGTGGGGCCGGGGAACTGCACTTTGTAACGCAGGTTGCGCGGCGCCAGGACCTGTTCTTCAAATGCGGTGAGGAACGCTTTCTTGGCGGTCGTCTTGAAATCCAGGCCGTGGGTGATGCCATTTTGCGCAATGTAGTCGAGCAGCGCGGCCTTTAGAACCGGGTTGTTATGCCCGTAGTTCAAGGCACCGGCACCACTGAAAAAGTCGATAAACAGCTGACCTTGCTCACTGGTCAGCGTTGAACCCTCAGCGGTATGGAACGTGTCGGTAAAGTCTCGGCAATAAGAGCGTACGTTGGACTCTTTAAGCTCGAATATATCCAGGGGTTGTTGTAGTTCAGGCACTGCCTGTGCCAATGAGTAATTCAGCGTCGCCGTCATATACAGGTACCGTTCATCAATCCAATTGAATGGACTTCCAACAGGTAGAGCTATTTCCCAGTGGCCATGTAGCGAATGCTGAGAAGACTTTAATCCTTGAAGTCCGCATGCAACTTTTCATCCAATGAAACATGACCCGCTCTGTTGGCCAGCAGGAACAATGACGTCTTTCGCCTATTAAACTAGCAGCAATTACTCCCTGAGCAACTGAATATAAATTCATATGCTTATGACGCATTTCAGACGTTCGGCGATGGTACCGCTGGGTACCATCGCCATGGGGTCAGTGAGGCTGCAATGCCTTGAGTCGTTCCTCGAGGTTCTGTGCAGGAAAGCGTTTTTGCAGCTCGGCGAGTTTTGCCGTCGCCGCCGCATCATCACCTGCCTGGCGCAGGCGTAACACGTCCTGCAAACCCTGCTCAAGCGGTTCCGGCACAGCGCGCTTGGCCATGTTGGCTTGGGGCAAGGCATCGCTGCTCATTTCGGCGCTGAACGATTCGACGCGTGGCGGCGCGCTCATAGGCGCAGGTGCAGGCGCAGAGAACGCAGCCGGGGCAGCCAGGCGCGTGTTCGGCACGTGCTCAAACTCGCTGGTGCGCGTGACCACACCCACCAGCAACGCCACACCGGCAACGCTGGCGAATGCCATTTGCCAACGCGGTTGCTGGCACACGCGCAGCCAGCGCTGCCAAAGGTTGGGCGATGGTTTTGGTGCCTCGCGGTGGGCGGTGGCCAATATGAACGCGTCCAGTGACGCCGGCGGCTCGCCGCTGCTGTGTTGACGAAAGTGCTGGATCAGCCCGTCGTCGGTGTCTGGGTCGTGTCGGGAGTCGTTCATGCGGGTATCTCCTCGGCCAGCAGGCGGCGCAGTTTCTGCTGGGCGTAGCGCAGGCGGCTTTTTACGGTTTCCAGCGGGGCGCCGGTGAGGGTGGCGATCTGCGGTACTTCGAGCTCGCCGTGCAGGCGCAGCAGGAAGACTTCGCGCTGGTCTTCGGGCAGGTCTTGCAGGGCAGCGTCGAGGCGCGCCTGGTCGCGGCTCAGGCTCAGTTGTTGCTCTGGGCCGGCGCTGCTGTCGGGTTGGGCGTGCAGTTGCTCATCGTAGCTGTCGTGCAAGGGGTTGTGGATGCCGTGTTTGCGCCAGTGGTCGATCAGGCGGTTGCGGGCGATCTGGAACAACCACGTACGAAAACTCGCCCGGCCCTGTGGCTGGGTGTTGCTGCGGATCAGGCTGAGCCAGGTGTCCTGGTAGATTTCTTCGGCCAGTTCGGCCTTGTTGCACAGGGACATGAGAAAGCGGTACAGGCCCTGGCGGTGGCGCGTGTACAGGGCTTCGAATGCGCCAGCATCACCGGTTCGGTAGCGGGCCAGCAGCGATTCGTCGCTGGGTGAGTCGTCTGGAACGGCCATGTAAAAGGTGAACTCCTTCTATCAGTCGAAGCGGAACTAACTGTGGGAGGGGCGGTGCGACGGTTCGACTTGCTCCCGATAGCGGTGGATCAGTATCAAATGTGCTGTCTGACACTCCGCCATCGGGAGCAAGCCCCCTCCCACATTTGATTGTTGTCATGGCCGATATCAGTGTTTGAGGCTCAGGGCCAGTTCGACCAGTTGCACGAACTCATTGCGCAGGCCGAACGGGTCATCGCCGCGGGCCGAGCGGGCAAGTTTGGCGGTGTCCTGCAAACTCATGTTGCCAGTGTAGCGGCCATCGCCCTTGAGCTGTTGGGCGAACGCGGCAACGGCGGCTGAGAAACGCAGGTCTTCGCTGGCTGGGGTGGGCTGGTTGGCAATGGGGCGTTCGATCAATTGGCTGTTGCCACCTGCTGCAGGTTTGTAGCGCACCCGTAGCATCGCCAGCTCGTCGGATTTACCTTCAACCGCAGGCGCGGCAGCATAGCGCAAAGGCTCCAACCAGCCCTTCTCGCCCTTGGGGACGATTTCGTACAGCGCGGTCAGCGTATGCCCTGCGCCGATTTCACCGGCATCGACCTTGTCGTTGTTGAAATCTTCACGCTTCAAGGCACGGTTTTCATAGCCCAGCAGGCGGTATTCGCTGACCTGGGCGGGGTTGAATTCCACCTGCAGCTTCACATCCCGGGCGACCACGGCCAGGGTCGAGCTGAGTTGCTCCACCAGCACCTTGCGCGCTTCACGCAGGTTGTCGATATAGGCGTAATTGCCATCGCCCGCATCGGCCAGTTGTTCCATCAGGTGTTCGTTGTAGTTATCCACACCAAAGCCCAGGGTGGTCAGGGACACGCCGCTTTTACGCTGCTCGACCGCCATTTGCTTGAGGCTGTCAAAGTCGCTGATGCCCACGTTGAAGTCGCCGTCGGTGGCCAGCAGGATGCGGTTGATACCCTTGTCGATAAAACCCTCGCGGGCCATCTGGTAGGCCAGCTCGATGCCGGAGGCGCCTGCGGTGGAGCCACCGGCGGTAAGTTGGTCGATGGCGTTGCGGATCGTGTTTTTATCACGCCCGGAGGTGGGCTTGAGCACCACGCGGGATTCACCGGCATAGACCACCAATGACACGCGGTCCTGATCGCGCAGTTGGTCCACCAGCAATTTCAACGTGCTTTTCACCAACGGCAATCCTTCGCGACGGTCCATGGAGCCGGACACGTCCACCAGGAACACCAGGTTAGCCGGCGCCAGGTCCGCCACGGCGCGGTCGGAGGCCTTGATGCCGATGCGCAACAGTTGGGTGCGCGGGTTCCAGGGCGTAGCGGCGAGCTCGGTGGTGACGCCAAAGGGTGATCCATCGGTGGGCAGCGCGTAGTTGTACGGGAAGTAATTGACCATTTCCTCCAATCGCACGGCGCCTTCGGGCGGCAGGCGACCTTGATTGAGGAAACGCCTGACGTTGGCGTAGCTGCCAGTGTCGACGTCGATGCTGAAAGTGGAAACCGGGGTTTCGGCGACGCGATGCACCGGGTTGTCCGGCAGGTTGGCGTATTGCTCGCGAGGTTCGCTGCGGTAGTCCATCGTCGCCATTTCCCGCACTCTCATCGGCGCCGGCATCACCATGCGTTTGACCATAGCGCCCTGGATCGGCGCGCTTTGCAGCTCGGCGACGGGCGCCGGTTCAACAGGCTTGGCGACATCCGGGGACGACGACAGCCCACACCCGGCCAGCATCACCAGCACGGTAACGGCAAAGCCTTGGGCAGCGGGACGCAGCAAAAGCAGAGAGCGGGACATAGGCTGAACCTCGTGAATGAATGATCCGTTCAACCGATCAGACGTAGCCCAACCTCCCTACGGGTTAAACGCGGATATTGCACCGTCGGCTCGCTGCGTCACCTTTCGAGACATAACCAACTGAACCTGCCATCACCACCCACCACATATCGAGGGTCCGCCTCCCTGTCAAAACCGTCTGTTTCTTGAGTGCTTTGGAGGCTTTTAATCAGAGAAACCGCGATGAACTCCGTAAACACCCTCGCAAACCGCTATCAGCCGCCCTCATTCGCCGAACGGCCCAGCTATGCCGGGGCCGCTTCAGGCAAGCCGTCCTACACCACCGAGCAAGCGGCAAAGCAGATCACCCGAACAGGCTATCGTTGGACAGAGCGTAACCAAGATGGCACCACACCCATCGGCTATCGTTTTTTCACACCTTCGCAGGCCACGTACAGCACACCCGCCGGCGCTAACGAATTCTCCCCGTCGCAAAAAGAGCAGGCCAGGCGCGCCATGCAGTCTTGGGCGGATGTCGCCAATATCACCTTCACTGAGAATGCACCCGAGGCCAAAGGGCAACTGTTACTGGGCAATGACCCGAACCAGACCGGCCATTCGGGCCGTGCGTCTTATCCAGGCATCTACAGCGATGGCACACAGGCCTGGTTCGCGTCCGATGGCATGAATCGCCCCTTCACCCAGGGCAGTTTCAGCCGTTATCTGCTGGCCCATGAGATCGGCCATACCCTGGGGCTGATGCACCCCGGCAAATACAACAATGGCGGCAGCTACGCTGAAAGCGCCGGCTATGCCGAGGACAATCGCGCCTACAGCCTGATGAGTTACTGGTGGGCTGGTCACCTGGGCCATGACCACAACAAGAACGGCCAAACCCACTATGCCAGCGCGCCGCTGATGGACGACATCACCGCCATCCAAAAGCTCTACGGCGCTAATTACAAAACCCGCGACACCGACACGGTGTACGGCTTCAACTCCAATACCGGGCGTGACTTCCTCAGCCTCAACTCAGCGGACGACGCACCCGTGTTCAGCGTGTGGGATGGGGGCGGCAACGACACCCTGGATTTCTCGCGGTTTCATCAGGACCAGACCATCAACCTGAAGGCTGAACACTTCTCCGATGTCGGCGGCATGAAAGGCAACGTCTCCATTGCCAAAGGCGTGACTCTGGAAAATGCCATTGGCGGCACGGGCGCTGATCGACTTATCGGCAACCAGGCCGATAACCGCCTGACCGGTGGCCTGGGCCAGGACACCCTTACCGGTGGGCTGGGCAAGGATACCTTTGTGTATAACAGCGCCAGCGAGTCGACCCAACAGCGCCCCGACCTGATCACTGATTTCACCAGTGGGCAGGACAAGATCGATGTGTCCGCTGCGCTGCATACCGCCGGGATCAAGGACCTGCAGTTTGTACGTCGTTTCAGCGGTCGGCCGGGCGAGGCGTTGCTCGGTTATGACCCGAACACGCGCCAGCACAGCCTGGCCATTGACCTGAACGGCTCGGGCCAAGCCGGCCTGTTTATCAAGAGCCAAGGGCCAATCAAGCCAGACGACGTGATCAGCCGAGCCTCCCAGCCGAACCCTATGCCGACCCCACCCGCCCGGGTTACGCCTCAACCGCCAACCCCGCGACCGCCGTCGCCAGCGGATGTCGCACCGTACAAGCCCCATCCCACGCCAACAGCCGCGCCGCAACAGGCGCCGTTCTCCTTGCAGAACTACGCCAATGCATCCCTTAAGGGCACACCGATGCATTCAGCGGCCAGGGCCGTGGGCAATATTCGCGAAGTGAGCGTCACACGGGACTCATGGGGCTACGAGCGCGTGCATACCCGTTCGTTGGGTACCGGCTCGCTGATCAACGATGGCAACAGCGTGCTGACCAACCAACATGTGCGCGACGCGCTGGCCAAAGGCAGCAAGCTCGAGCTTTGGCTGGGCTCCGAACAAGACAGCACCGGCCGGATGAAAGTAGAGCGCAAAGTGCCGCTGGACCCCAACCCGCTCAGTGGCGACGCACGGTTGGACTACGCCGAACTGCGTGTCGACTTGCCCGCTGGCGAGAAAAAAGCCTTGGCCGAGCATTTCCGGCCGCTCAAGTTAGCCTCCGGCCCCCAAGCATCGCCTGGGCAGAAAATCTTTATGCCCAACCATGGGCAAGAGGCCCTCGGCATTTCATTTCTAAATGCCAAGGGCCAACCCACCACGCTCAAGGGATACGACCAGGACAGCCGCAATCAGGGCACGGTCTACCACGACGCCTTCAAGAAACCCGGCACCTCTGGCTCACCGCTGATCAGCGTCGATACGGGCGAGATCGTGGCCTTGCACAACGGCTCCATCGGCGCCAGCGTGAACGGGCAGCGCGACTCCATGGGCACGGCCACCCGCATCGACTTGATCCAACAGCACCGTCGTCAGAGGTGACGCGGTTCAGTCCGTGCCGTACTTCGGGTTACGCGGGCCGTACAGCAGCCCGGTGCGTTGCCCCGCCGACAGCAAGCGTGCACTGGTGATACCGGCAATCGGATGCGCCGCATCGGTGGAGCTGTTGATCACCTGCTTGACCGCCGCCGTGATCAACATGCCTACCAGGCCGCCGCCGTTGTTGTTGCCCTCCTCGCTGGAGGCCCGTGCAGTACCGGTCCACAAGGTGGTGCCGGTGCGCAGGTCCACCAGTTTGGCCGAGGCCGTCACCGAGGTGTCGCTGGAGATCAGCATGTACTTGGTGCCGTACTCGCTGACGGTGATGTACAGCGCCGCGTCGGCACCGAAGATGTCATGCAGCTTGGCCGGCAGTACCGCCTGGATATCATTGGCGGTGGTCAGGCCGTTCTGGCGGAAGGTTTCGTCCACCAAAGCAATCGGCAACACGTAGTAGCCGGCTTCGGCCAACGGGTACGTCACCTGCGACACCAGGCTGTAGGACGCCTGCACTTCCGGCGATTCGTTGATCGGCGGCAGTACCAGGATCGACTTGGGCCGTGCCTGTTTGTACGCCGAGTAGTCAACCGTCTTGGGCGCCGCGCAACCGCCGAGCAACGCCAGGGCCAGCAAGGCGCCGGTAAGTTTTAACAGGCTCATTTGGTGGCCACTCCGGCTTTGGCGTTTTTCAGCAGAAAGTCCATATACGCAGCGGACTCAGGGAACAGGGCCTTTTCGGTGCGAAACTCCTGCACCATCTGGTCATCCTTGCCCATGTTCATGTACAGCATGCCCAGGTGCGCGTGGTAACCCGGTGGGGCCTTGCGGCCACTGGCGTTGATCTTCTGCAGGTCGCGCTCCAGTGCTTCCACCTG